>PPCM01000366.1_pt1 | contig 47824 bp, 34 predicted proteins | sample 1555541 | NCBI WGS metagenome assembly PPCM01 (sample SAMN05284479, study PRJNA326546) | Marine sediment metagenome, whole genome shotgun sequencing project. | isolation source: marine sediment | place: Germany: Wadden Sea | collected 2012-09-05
AGAACCGCCTGGGGAAGATGGTAGAGAAGGGGGGTAAAGAACAGGAGCACGATGATCACCGCGAGACTGGTGATCACGCTGGACATTCCGGTAAGCGCCCCCGCCTGGAGGTTGACCGCTGACCTGGAAAAGGAGCCCGACGTGGGATAACTCTTTCCAATGGCGCCGAAGATGTTGCCCAGGCCCTGACCGATGAGCTCCTGGTTGGGATCCAAGCGCTGGCCCGTCTTGGCGGCCATGGCCTTGGCAATGGAGATCGCCTCCATGAAACCGAGCAGGGAGATGATGGCGGCATAGGGGAAGAGCTGGACCATGATCTTCAGGTTGACCTTGGGCACGGAGAGGGTGGGCAGACCCTTGGGAATGGTACCCACCACCGCGCCGCCGCCCATCATGAGGAGGCTGTCGGTTGCAAGAACGTTGTTCTTGATCTTGATGCGCCAGGTGCGGCCGTCGCCCTCGGCTCCCTGGGGAAGGGCGTCCTTGAGGTAGAAGGCAAGGGCGCCGTCGGGCTGCTCGACACCCTCGTAGAGCTGGGCGCGAATGTCGGTGCGGAACTCGTGGGCCTGGGCCTTGAGTTCGTTGATCCTCACGTTGAGGATGTTGATGGTGTGCTGGGCATCGAGTATGGCCACATCGTCGTGGTTGCTCTTGGCCTCGTCAAGGACGATGTTTGCCTTGGCTCTTTCGTCTGAAAGGGGGTTGATGGCGGCTGTCACCTTGTTGAAGCTGTCCAGCACCTGGGCGGTCCTGGCATCCTTGATGGTGGAGATATCCACGGTTGCATCGTGCTGGAAACCCATGGCCCAGGAGAGGAGAATGGTCACGGCCACGGCCACCAGTACGTTGGGGACCTTGGGCATGAACTTCTTGAGCCCGTACATGATGGAAAATGCCAGCACCGCCATGAAGACCGTGGGCCAGTGGGTATAGTGAAAGGCGCTTTCCACAACGCGGATGATGGTCTCGTAATGATGCGCGGCCTTGTCCACGTAAACGCCGAAGATTTTAGAGAGCTGGCTCGATGCGATGATGATGGCCGCGGCATTGGTAAAGCCGTTCACAACGGGGTGGGAGAGGAAGTTGACCACGAGGCCGAGTCTCAGCACGCCGAGGGAGAACTGGAAAATACCCACCATGAGGGCCAGGAGGATCGCATAGGCGATATACCCTTCGCTGCCCGCCGTGGCAAGGGGTTCCAGGGAAGCCGAGGTCATTAGCGAGACCACCGCAACCGGCCCTGTTGCCAACTGACGGCTTGAGCCGAACAGGGCCGCCACCATGGGCGGCAAGAACGCGGCATAGAGCCCGAAGTAGGGCGGAAGGCCGGCCAACTGGGCATACGCCATGGATTGAGGAATGAGAACCAGAGCCACGGTGAGCCCGCAAATGAAATCGGTTTTGAAGCTGTCCAGGTTGTAACCCTCAAACCAGGACAAAAACGGTAAGAATTTGGTGATCATAAAAAGCCCCTGTTAATGAAATTGAGTTTTCACTATCGTGCGGCAAGCTCCAATAAGTTCCTTGTAAAGAGCCTCGGCATCGAATAGCCTGTATATCTTAAAACGAACAAGTCCGTCGATCATACTGAAGATGATCAATGCGGTTTCCCTTGTCGGCACATCCGCCATGGAACCGTCCTGCTTTCCCAGCAGAATCGCCTTCTCAAAAACATCCGCAAGACTGGTATATATGGACTCTATACACTCCCTGCATATGGGGTTCACCTCGGCGAACTCATATGCATAATGCCGGTACAATAGAAGGAAACGATCCTCCATGGTACCGACCAGCGACAGGTAGAGGCATATGGCATCCTCCAGCATGTCCATACCGGTCTCGAACTGGAATTCCCCCCTATATTTCCTGAGCTCATCGGTTATGCTGATCTTCAATTCATCCATGATGGCGAGGAAGAGGTCCTCCTTGCTCCTGTAGTGGTAGAATATGGTCCCCTGCGCGACACCGGTCATCCTGGCCAGTTCCGACATGGACGTATCCTTGAACCCCTTTTGGGCAAACAGCTTTGTTGCAGCTTTGAGTATCGCCTCTTTCTTCGACATTTTATCTCCAGATGAATATTGAACTGAGTGCTCAGTCAAATCACCCTTTTAGTCAGTCACCGGGTGCATGTCAAGGAAAAACCGACATGCGGGACCCTTTGCCGCGGGAAATCCTGCGTCCCGCCCCCTGAAACAGGAATTGGTGTCTGTATGTTGTGTTCGGCGTGGCGGATTGGGCTATATATGGGATTTGGATTAAGGAATATTTAACGTAGCCTTCAAAAAATTTTATCAAGCGTGATGTTGCGAGAGTGCATGTTGTGGTGGGGTGGTCTGGTGTGTCGTCCATATGGTAGTTGGTTCGCGGCGAATTTACGGGCCCGCCAAGGGGGGATACAAGCCGGAACTCACCGATCCTTGTACGGTGCTCCGGAGGGATCAGTCCCGGACCTTATAATATACAGGGCGGCAGGGTAGATCATATGCTGTGCGGCACGGTGTCGGCCGGGACAGGGGGCGGTTGCCGCCCATGTGGACAGGCACGGGATGTTCACCGATCAACCGAGCGGTTGCAAAAAGCTGTTGACTTCAAGAATGAAAAGCTTATTTTTATGTAAGTTGACAAAGGCAAACCTTCCGAAAGGTTGGGACGCAAAGCCTCTGGCCTAAATTCGTGATGGGCGCGGATACGGCAGCAGGGTTGCCGATGATGGTCGTGCCCCTCCTTGCATCAGCTTCCACTGCGTACATTCTCCCTTTGGCATAACTCCCTTGCCTGTTCACGGAAAAGGAGTTCGCCGAAATTGATCATCAAAGGAGATTGCTATGCAATCCAAAGGCTCCGTTCCCAATGAGATATCCATGTTGGTTGATGAGGGCTTCCGGCCGGATTGTCCTCTAAATTTTTTTGTCTTGGGGCGGTTTGCGGAGCAGCGTGGATGGTTTCCCTGATACCGGGACCGGGAGTCCGCGCTTTCGGTTTTATTAGCGAACAATCCATGGGACAGAAGAGGAGTCGGTCATCGTCATGAAAAAAATCAATATCCGTTGGATGCTCATGCTGATATTTCTGTGCGCGTGCACGGAAACGACAAAAGAGTACAAGATCAATTTTTCAGTTACATTAAGGAACCATGGGCATCTGAAGACAGGTATCATGGTTGAGTTCCGGGACGACAAGGGCATAAAGGAGATGGAGGAGCATCTGGACCGAATTCGCTATTCCCTTTACCTTGCGTTCAGTTCCATGCAACCTGCAAAGCTCGCCGGAAAAGAGGGCAGAAGAAAGTCTCTGAATTCGGTAAAAAAAATCCTTAGGCGGCAATTAAAGGAGGAGATCGTCACGGTCCGTTTCCAGGATTTCAAAGTTACGAACGGTACATGATGGTCGGGATGAATCCTCCCCCCGAATAACTGGGAGCTGACACCCGGGGAACCGTCTACAAATCAAACTGAATGAGTGAAGCGCGGGATTTATGGAAATCCCCATCGCGTTTCTCCGGAAGAGGGGAGGCTGAAAAAACAGGCGGCGAGAAGTTGGAGAGAGGGCCTTGACAATAAACTTAAATGTTTAATTATATTGTTAAATGGCCGGTAGCTGGGGTCATGGAACACAGGATGGAGGGCCTGCCTATGGGTGTAAATAAAATTAGTTCCGGATATGGCAATACGGTTCCCGTGGACAAAGTGTAATGGATGTCTCCGGTGTTGAACGCGGAATGAAGCAAGGGCGGATTTAATTCAAGTTGCAGATATTTGCCGGTTAAAATTGATAATCAAAATCCGTGAAATTGTTTAATCCCGGGTTGTTGACCATTTTCTCGTTTCAGCTTACAGCGAAATTTCCCGATGAGGAAGTGGTAACCGTGGCCAATAGGGAATAATGTGACGGATGGATCAGGTAAGTAGATGTAATTGATCCATGCAAAAGTGAATCGCCGTAGAACGAATTATTACGGCGATTTTTATTTGCAAAAAAATCGAAGACGGTAACATCAACCTTGCCGTCCAAGGAGTCTTCTGAGAATTTTTTTTCCCTGGGTGCCGATCCAACCGAGTTCACCGAGAAGGCTTCTGCAGGAATGCTTGGCGCCGCCGGTGCGTGACGGGGGAGGCGGAGCCGATTCCATGAAAACCCGGTTGAGGGAAAGGCGCTCGACCCAGAGTTCAATTTCCCTTCGGGTTTTGTTGTCCACGCGGGTTTTCCATCTGTTCGGGGAAGCCAGCCGGGGCCGTGCATGTTTCCTTGCATATTGAAGAACCCCGGAATCAATGGGAAGTATATGGTTGTTGAGTGTTTTGAAAACGGATTCCGGTGACGTAACGAGTTCATCGAAATTCACGACATGCTTGGCGTCCGCGATTTCGCGGGCCAGCCGGGTGTCCTTCAACCAGATTTCGGCGACCTTTTCCACATCGGCCCGGTGTCTCGAAAGGCCGCTGGCAATGGCGGCATGGGGTTCCCGCAAGGTGACGATGAACCTGGAACCGGGTAAATATTTTCGAATCTTTCGGTGGAAATGGATATTGGAGGGGGTCTTGAGGATCAACGTTCGTCTATCCCTCCTTAGCCCGTGCATGAAATCGACGTATGATTCCAACCCGTGGGGACAGGTCCCCATGTCGATTCCGGACTGAACAAAACGATCGAGTGTGTTCCCAAGGGCGTCCTCGTTTATTCCGTAGACGTTCGGGTCCTTTGTGAGGCATCGAAAGAGGAAGGTGTTCCCGGAGCCCACGGCCCCGCAGATCCAGACAAACTCGGGAGGGGCAATCGATTTCTTACCGGAATTAAAAGACTTCTTCTCGGACATCGGGGCGTCCTCCCTCTGTTCGCGTGGCGGGTTCGGTTTGGCGGAAAGCAAACTGGAAAAACAAAAAAATGTTCAGATTCCCGGAACCCTTATTCATCCGGCCATGGATTAAAGCGCGGGTAATTATTAATCCGGCAATTAAGCAACCCAGATTTTCAATTCGAAATGACCCATGAAACCAATCACATGTTTCCATCACAGGTTTGCGTATTTAGTAGCCGGTTTAATGAGCCGCGCCAAATTGGCGGTGAAAAGGGAAATCAAGGGAGCCCCCTTGGGCACGGGCTGAACTCCCGAAACAGGTGAAAGGTAACGGCTGCGGGCCGGAAAAAAACGACCCTGTATTTATTATACAGGAGTGCCCGGGGATGCAAAAGGGGTTTCTACGGGGCCGAGAAACCTTGTTCCAGTAAATTCTCAAGTGGAAGAAACCTGGGCTCGGGAAACTCATTCCAGTTGAACCAATCCCATTTTTCACACTTGTCCGGTTCTTTTAACTCGAGGTCGCCGGATGCGTATTCCGCAACAACAAACAGTGTGACATAGTGCTTTTCTTCATCCCTGAAAATATCATTGGTGCATGTCGCGAACCTGGTCTTTTTAATGGAGAGACCGGTTTCCTCAAGGACTTCACGTTCGGCGCACCCCTGGATGGATTCGTTGAATTCCAGGTGACCTCCGGGAAAGGCCCAGGTTCCGGAACCATGAGCGTTGATTCGTTTTCCAAGCAGGCATTTCCCATTTTTCAAAACGATTACGGCAACACCGATTGCAGGGCGTTTTGACATCCATCTCTCCTTTCAAGTTCATGCTGTTTTTATCCGTCTTCCCATCGTCGGACGGTTTTATTGTCAAACCGAAGGGCAATATTTCATAAGTTCTCCCATAAGTCCAGTTTCCCCGTCGCGCCTCCCAAGGCCGATGCGCATTGGTGACCGAACAGCGGTACCGCCGGGGACTTGGGCCCATGGACTTCAAATGTTCATACGGAACGCGAATCCCGCCGACACCAAGGTCTCTTCAACGTGGGGAAAAAACGGGCTTAAACGGGCATCTTGACAAAACCTTATGTTCCACCTTCTCCCATTGCACGTATGAAGCTGCGGAAACCGGAATCAAATGCCGGGGATAAGTCCCTGCCGGCAGGTAAGGAACATGAACCGCGGGAGATCGCGGGATTTGAGCTTCCTGTAAAGCATCTCTTGATTTTTACGGAATTATTCTTCATAATGAGAAACATCAACTGTCTTACCCGCCTGAATAAAGGACTCTTTCGGTAGATCATAATTCGGTATTATTAAATCGTGGGTTAATAGGAAATATCGCCGTTGCGGTGCGGAGGACTGTCCGGGGCTTCGTTGAAGGAACGGTTGTTCATTTTCCGTCGGCGATTTTCCGCGATGCGTTTTGGAATGGAATCATCAGCCATTAATTCTCTTATTAGGAGTTTTGCGATGAAAGATCTGATCAATTTTATTGCTCAAAAACTTGTGGATAATCCGAACGAAGTGAAAGTATCCGAGATCGACGGGAACAACACTTCGATTATCGAACTCAAGGTTACAAAAGAAGATGTGGGGAAGGTGATCGGAAAACAGGGGCGCACGGCCAAGGCCATGAGAACATTGCTTAATGCCGCCTCTGCAAAGGTCAACAAGCGGACGGTACTGGAAATAATCGAGTGATCTAAAAACATGGCCGGGGATAACGGGACGTGTGGAGCGCCCCGCTTAAAAGGAATCAATAAAGAGCGACCGTAAGGATCGGTTGTCTTGGGGGGATGGGCTTTTCCCGGATGACCGATCCTATGGGTGCCCCAAAAGAGATCACGCGGTCCATACCGGCGATTTGGTCCGTATGTGAACTCGATCAACGGCTCACCCCCATGGCGTCCTTTTCAGCGGACCGGCCCCTTTTCCGGGCGCGTTGTTTTCAATTCCGCTTTAATTCGCTCCTTTTTTTAAACGGAAAATCCACGGTGGAACCGGCTCCGGGTCCTCCCACAATCCTATCGCCTCTTTTCTTGCGGTCTTCTCGGCTTCGGCGAGTTTTTTGTCGTACCCATGGTTTTTATAATGCCAGGCAAACCCCCTTTCCACCAGTCTGAGATTGATGTTCATTGGGCCGAGGTTAACCCAGGCCAATGTCCTACCGTAACGATCCGTGCCTGCGGGTTTTACATGGACAATCCGGCCTGCCGTCATCCTTGCCGTTGCCATTTTCGCCTTGTATGCATAGGCCTGCCCCTTTTCCGGGCAGTCGATACCGAAAAGACGGACCACTTCAGGGCTTCCGTTATGCAGGACAACCAAGGTATCGCCCTCGGGCACCTCCGTGACCTTCGCGGGCCAACCGTGGACAGGGGCCGCAAGAAGGAGAACGGCTGATGCCAAGATGATTGTGAGTCTTGGGACGTTTTGAAAACCGGCGATCGTGAGCATGGGGCCTGCTTTACTCCGTAAAAGTATAAATGACATTGATGCATCACCGACTATGCGCGGCCCTGCATGACCAATCCTTCTGTCTTATATCGTTTAATGAATGAAATGAAAAGCGACAGTCCGCTGCATGGGCGCAACTTCTTTTGATATGTCGTCATGAAACTTTCCCTTGCCTTGTGACAGCGATGATCACGACGTGAAATGCACAAAGTCCTCCATACCGTTGAAAACAGCTACAATAATAGGGTGAATCATCGGAAAATCGTGTATAGTGTTGGTAATGGGGGTAAAAAATGAACATTGAAAAAGCGATTTCACAGATTAGAAAACGGGTTAAGTCCTCCGGATTGGGGGCCGTCTTCACCCTCGAAGAGATTATCAGGTGGTTGGAGCTGCCCAATGGAATCAATACGATCTGGGCCCTGGAACAGCTTGAGGATGATTTGATTATCAGCCATTCCATCTCATTTGAACTCCAGCAGGATGAGAGGCGCTACAAGATCGTGAAGGCCGATGCAACGGATCGCGCTGCGGCTATCGAAAGGGCGATCAGCATATCCGTGGAGCAGTAGTGGAGACCCGACGCAAGACCAAAGCCCTGGGAAGTGTAACATGGGAATTGACACCCTGGTGTCAATTTATAGTTGACGTTGTCATCCGACGATTGTCCTTTTGTACTTCATTATTTAAGGAATTGAAGATTTCAAGCAGGAGATGTGGATCATTTTTCACGAACAAGAAGAAAAAAAGGCTTGCAGGGAACTGTTCAAATCCCCCATATGCCTTCGATTCAGGGTATGGTACCGAAGAGGAGACGCGAAATCCAACGTTTCAGGCAGCGGCCGTTTGGTCTCCATCAACCCGGAAAAATCACGGAAAGATGGGTTTGTAATCAGCCGGAAATGAATTATACATATCCAATGATACGATCCGTGGATTACGAATCTCATCCTGAAGGCCAAGATCAACCCGTTTATAGGTGCCGCCGGCATTTGCGCGCTTTTCCTCGGCGCCCGCCTCCGTTCACCTTTGGAAAACGGATTGTCCGGAAGCTCATAACGGGTATTCACGCCAAAGGCGAAACAACTGCGGGCATCCGTTTATTGACGGCCGTGAAACTTTATCAGTCGTCAAGTTGAGCGTTGATGCAGTTTGCCGTCAGCAGGCTCCCCTGTTCCGTATAGTGGACGGAGTCGTAAAACAGAGGGCTGGGATTTAATTTTGCAAAACAGGCTTCCACGTCGATCATGCGCCGGTTGAACCGGCGGGCCAGCTCCCTGTTTTGATCGTTAAGTATTTTGAAAATTCCGGCGGTTTGCTCCATGGACATTTTTTTGCCGGCAACAATTGGAAACAGGCGTAAATCTTCCCGATAGGGTACGTAATCTTCACGATAGTTGTTGGGCTGCGTTAGAATTATGAACTCGACCCCGTGGTTTTTCAAAAGATTGTTGATAGTTGAATAAACGTCGGCTCTTGCGGGTAAAAAATCATGGGTGAATTCGCGTTTGAATGAACTGAACTCTTCCGGTCCCAGCCATTGAAGCTTGTCCTGGGTCTTTCGCTGTCCGAGATAGATTCCGTATGCCTCGTGTCCTTTGAGAATACCCATGCGATACCGTAAAAAGGAGAGCAACCAGGAATCCGAGAGACGAATTCCGAGAAAAAGAACCCGGTGCGGATTGTCCAGTTGCAGCATATTCACCGGGGGCCTGTTCCATCCCTCCACCGCAAAGGGGGGGCGGCCGTTTTTCAAGTAGTGATGCAGGTCGTTAACAGCGTGCATCATGAAGACGATTTCCGGTTTTACCACATTGTTCTCTAACAAAAACAGAAGGTTGTAGTAGCTGTCCACGGTCGTGTTGGCCGAGGCACCATAATTCACCGTTGGAACGGCAAGTAAATCGGGCCACCTTCGCCCTTCCGGAGACAGGGCGTCCGCAGTGGTGCTTCCCCCCACGGCAACGGCTCTCTTTTTCCGGTTTGAGCCAGATCCGTCCGAAATCGCCATATCGTCCGTCATGGAGATCATCACATTTTTTCCGCCTTCGTAAAGCCCGTCGGTTCTGACGCTGACCTCGATGTTTTTTGTATGAAAACGGGTAAATTCCGGGGAGATCCGTTCTTGAAGATAGGGGTTTTGCCAGAACAGCCTCAGCAACAGTTCAACCAGGCCCAGCAGGAAAAACGGGGACAAAAGGATCAATCCATATCCCAGTAATCGAATCAGTTTTCCTCGATTGTTCACTTTAACAGTCATTTTAACACAACTTTTTCCATTATGAGGATATGGCGGCGCCTTTTGAAATCCGGATACAATCTTTCTCTTTTATTATCAGTTGCCAGTAAATTTTCTAAGCTATAGTCCGGGTTCTTCGTTGTCAACACCTTTGTCCCGTCCCGTATTTACTCCCTGCGGATTTCGATATTTAATGATCGTATACGTTGGGAACAAGACCGAGAGCCGATCTGAAAAACGATGCCGTGAAAAATTTCATGTAAATGACTTTTCTTGACCGCCCTCTTGACCAAACGCAAAAAAGGGATCGGCCGAAATTTTGATTTTCAACCAATCCCTTTTGTTTTCAGTTGGTACCGAAGAGGAGACTCGAACTCCTACGCCTCGCGGCACTAGATCCTAAGTCTAGCGTGTCTACCAATTCCACCACTTCGGTACGGTATGGGTGTCGGCAGGGGCTCGGAACATGAAAGCCGCCTGTCAAACCAACGATGGGTTAACTATATCATTCATGAAAAAAGTCAAGATCTTTTTGCTCAATATGAAAAAATCCCCTTCCCGGCGAGGGATGCTTCCGGCCCGGTTTCTCGAGCAGGGACGGGGGAGGACGATCCCTTGTGACGACTTAAGGCGTGTTGTCGCGGCCTTTGGGACTGGGACAGAACGGTTTGGATGTCGCCTCAGTGGATAAAGGCCATGGGGCATCTTTGGGGAGAAGCACGGCGTAAGCTTCGACCCCGAGCCGGGGGTGTCGTTTTCGACGGATGACATGTTTATACCCGGAAGCAAGACAGAGGAGTTCAATCTTTTTATGCGGCGGCGAGATCAATGTTCGGGAACGAAGATGCGCTCGCGCCTCAATGGAGGATACGACGGATATCAGGGATACTGTCCGAATCAAGCAATGGAGAGCACTGACAACTTATTATTTTATTTACAATATGGGTGGTTGTCGGTATGATTATTCGAGAAGTTGAATTTCCGAGTTGATCGAATCGGCCGGCTTATCCATGGGGTTGATTGCGGGGGTTGATTGCGGGGGGAGCTTGCGCTATCCCCGCTGCGGTTGAAAACCTCGGGATCGCCTCTCGAATACTGTTGTCCATGCTCACCTGTTCTCCCGACGCCGTTGTTTACAATCAGATGAAAGGCCCAAACAATCGAAATGTCGAAACGGGCCGCCATGTACCGGCGGTACCGCCGGTTATTCCACGAGGTGCAAATACAAGTCGCGATTTTTATTAAAGCCGAGCCACATCGGCGACATGGACCCGGGCGGCGGCCGGCGGCAAGACCGTCGCCGCCGTTGAACGATGATCCGACGCGGATGCTTGACAATCGTAAGCCGGTTGCCGGCGATGATGGACGGCGGGAGCCGGAGGACGTTGAAAAGCCCATGGCATCAGGCGGCCGCCGAAGTGGCGGCGACTGTCTTGAAGGGAGGTGTCCACTTGACTCAAGGAGTTCGGAATCCCGATGTCTTCAGGGATATAATTACCCGGGATGAGAAAATGATCTCCCTGTTCGGCTATGTCGAGGCCGTTGCGGGATCCGGTCAACCGATTCTGATAACCGGTGAAACCGGCGTGGGCAAGGAGCTTTTTGCGCGATCCATCCATGCCAGCAGCAACCTCAAGGGACGATATGTTGTCGTCAATGTTGCCGGCCTCGACGACAACGTGTTTTCGGATACCCTGTTTGGGCATGTGAAAGGCGCCTTTACGGGAGCGAACCGATCCCGCAAGGGACTGATCGAGCAGGCGGAAGGGGGGACCCTTTTTCTGGATGAGATCGGAGAACTCAGCATCTCCTCGCAGGTCAAGTTGCTGCGCCTCGTTCAGGAGGGGGAATATCGGCCCCTGGGGAACGACGAGTGCAAAAAAACGGATGCGCGGGTGGTTACCGCCACCAATGAGGATATCTGGCATCTCCAGAAGGAGGGCCGATTCCGCGAGGATCTCAACTACAGGTTGCGGACCCACCATATCAACATTCCCCCCCTTAGGGAACGAAAGGGGGATATACCGATCCTGGTGGAGCATTTTATTGACGAAAGCGCCCAAATGCTCAACAGTAAGAGACCGGAGCTTCCGGAGGGTATGATGGAGATGATGATGAGCTGCAGCTATCCCGGAAATATCAGGGAACTGCAGGCGCTGGTGTTCGATTCCGTGAGTCGGGACAGGTTCGGTGTGCTGTCGACCGAGGTGGTGGCCGCGCATATCAGACGACAGGAGGAGCAGGCCCGTGCGCACGCGGCACCGTGGCAATTTACCTTTCCCGGCAAATTGCCCACCATTAAGGAAGTGACCCGGGTTCTCATGGAAGAGGCCATGAGTCGCTGCTCCGGCAATATGACGGCGGCGGCCGCGATTCTCGGGATTTCAAGACAGGCCCTCAGCAAGCGCATTCAAAAGTTAAAAGAGGAAGCGGAGTGAAAAAACGGGATGAAAGCAAGATGATTCCGGCCGGTTTATTCCAGGACCGCAAAGGGCCTATCCGGTTGCGGGATCTCGTTGTTTCCACTACCCTATGCGGCGACCGCCATTGATGCGTTCACGGATCGGTTTTTAAAAACATAACATTCGTGTTTTACGGATAAAGGGATTGACCACGGTATTGTGAGGGGATCGGTTCACCCCGCATAATCGCTCCATATCCCTTTTTCCGGGAGCCTCAAGCCGAACCGCTTCAAATTGCGGAAAATCATCTATTCAGCAAACAGCACGCCGGTTCATCATAAATCCAATCAAATACGGCTTGCACCGATCATCCCGCCATGGCCGCGCGGTGTTGATTCGGGGGCTGCCCGACGCTAATAATCCCCATTACCCCCAAAAATCCGTTTACAAGCTCGCTTGCCCAATTTCAACCATTATGCCCGGAGTCCTTGCCGCAATAAACTTAACGGTTGCGCAATTATTTCGTCGCCATTCAACGTCTTGATAATTCAATGAATTAGCGTTTGAAGCGTGTGAGGACGCAGTAAATGTTGCACCGTCCGGGGTGGGACGGAAAAGTACAAGTCATTCTAACCGTATGGAATATTGGGTGAAATAGGGTCTGGGGGGAGCGGCACGGAAATTGCTTTTTTATTGCTCGGGAATCGAAGTCGATTACATCGCGGGTTCTTGAAATGGGATCGTTCCGGATATGGACGTTTTGAAAATTGGGGGGATGGGCAATGAAAGGGAATAAAAACGAACCCCCGGTCATTTTCACTGGGAAACTTCCCACGCTCCGGGAGGCGGAAAGGATGCTCGTAGTTGAGGTGATGGGACGGTGCCGGGGGAATACGGCCCTGGCTTCGGAGATTCTGGGAATTTCACGCGGGGATCTTGCGGCGCGTCTTGAACGGTACCGGTTGGAACAGGCGTCTTTCCTCGGGAAAAAAACATGGGCGATACTTGGATTCTCGAAAAATGCATATATTAATGTGAGTGATATCGATCGGAAAGAGTGCTGCAACGGGGAAACAGGCCCGGCGCAAGACGAGGATGGGGAGTGACATGTTCAGGCAAAAGGCGATGATGATTCGGCGTCCTGTCTGAACAATACAACGCATAAAGGAGCAACAAGATGCAATCAAACCGTCGTAAAAACAGATCCCGTCCCAAAGATATATGGATCATCTCCGAGGGGGAATACGTGGAGATGGACTTCAGTCATATCGGCAAGGATCTCTTCACCGGTCCTGTCAAGGAGTTTGAAATATCCGACATCGGTCGCTACATGGTCAATCCCTACCCCATAGAGGTGGAGGAGAAGCTTATCGGGTGCGAGGTGCTGTTTCATCCCCCTTTGCGTGAGAGGATCAAGGAGAAACTGCGCTCCGTGCTGCCGGCGCCCCTGGCCGCTTTCCTTGGGAATCAGGAGGAGGTAAAGCCCCTGCAGATGTTTTCCTCCTCGGCCAAGAAAGGGTACGTTTTGAAGGACCGGGATCTTTCCGAGCACATCGAGAAGATATCGGCCATGACGAGGCCATACGACTCCCTGTTCAAGGAGCTGAAGAATCTCGACAAGAAGACCGTCAAGGATATTTCGGGGGTATACGAGGACATCTCGGGTAAATGTTATCATCTGAATCTCCAGGGGAGCATCGACAACAAGATAGAGTACCTCGAGGCATATCTTTTAAGGAATGTGAAGATCGTCATGCAGAAGGCGTATCTCGCGGACGGCCTCTTCGAGATGAAGGGCTGCCCCATGGGAGAGTTCGAACCGGGCAACTCCCACAGGCTGATCCAGATTACCCAGGGCGGCGCGGAGAAGTATTTTCTCATCGACGACGACAATCGCATCGAGTTCTGGGTCGACGACCCGAGGATCGTCTATTATCTGCACCTTCTGGAGCAGTCCATCCGGATCAACTCGAAGATGAAGGAGTCCTTTCTTGCGTGCGTGGGAAAAAAGGCCGATCCCCTGAAGCTCTTCTTCAGCAAACAGCTGGCCTACGACTATTCCAAGGGTCAGCTTCCCAAAATATACAGGGAAGCCCTGGAGAATCACAGCATGCGGTTTGACGAGAAACTCACCCTTCTCAATACATTGAAGAATTACCAGCACACGGTATCGTTTCATTATATTCCGGACGACGGTTCCTGCGGGGACAGGTTCTGCACGGATATCTCCATTCTTCACAACCTGGAGGCTTTCGAGAGCCTGAAGGACCTCATGCCGGGGCTCTATTCGGAGATAGACGAGAAGGTTCCGCGCTCGGAGATCGGAAAATTCTATCTTTTGGATTCCATGAAAGGATGCCAGAATGAAAAATAACTATAATGAAAACGACTATGCCTGGATAAAGGAGTTGATCGCGTATCCCGAATCCCTGAAGCATAAACTCGATTTTTTCGACACCACGGCGGATATAGATGTTCCGGAAGATCCCATCGAGCGGGTGGTGTTCCAGGAAAAGGCGAAGAACGCCATCCGGAAGATCGCCCAGAACAGGGGGCATATTCTGATGGTGGGAAAACCCGGAACTGGAAAATCTCTCTTGGCCAATATGTTCAAGGAGGTTCTCGACCGCTCCCTCGGGGAGTATCTGAGGCCAAGGGATGCCGTGGTGGCGTTTCCGGGCAAGGATCTGAATCACATACGGGTGGCCTATGAAAAACCGGAACAGATCGATGCTGCGTTGAACCGCCTCACCGAGGAGATCGAGGTTGCCAGGGAAAATATGGACGATTTCGAACTCACCGAGCAGATCGAGTCGGTGCGAAAGATGAAAATGGTTTTTTTCTGGCTGACCCTGGCAAGCCTCGGGTTGGGCTTCTTCTTTCCCGTGGCGTTCGTGGTGACCGGGCTCACCGGGATCGGGGCCATCTTCATGTTCATGCAGGAAAACAACCACAGGGTGCAGGAAAAGGTTCAGCGGGAGACCCTCACCGGGAAGAAGGTGATGGTGAAGCAGATGACCGACCAGATGCCCGAGGTCCTCCACGATCCCAGAAAGGAGCGGGAGCTTATGGTGAGCGTTTCCGAACCCGACTCAAAGAACATGAAGGGCGGGTTCCGTCACGACCCCTACCAGTCCGGTCAGCTCCAGACCCCCGCCCACAAGAGGGCCTATTTGGGCGCCCATGCAAAATCCCCCGTTGTCTACATCGACGAACTCAAGATGCTGGTCAAGGTGGGGTATATGTCCAGCCTCCTGGAGATCATGCAGAACAAGACCTATATCCTCGAGGGGGGCAGGGACACGGGCAGCGGGGCCGCGGATCGCTCTGAAAACAGCCTCAAGGCGGACAATATCATCATCGCCTGCTGCAACCACGATACCCTCAAATATCTCCAGGAAGAGGGGGACGGTGCCTTTCTCAGCAGGATAGAGGACAAGGGCGAGATCATCGAGATGGAGAGTAGCGTCCCCGAGAACATCGAGACCATCACCCAGGTGGCCCAGTTTGTCAAGCAGGAGATCGACAACCTGGACAGGGAGTTCAAGGCCACCTGGAAAGAGGTGCTGGAAAAAGAGGGATACAAGGGGATCCGGAAGAGGAGCGAGGTGATCTTCGGCAAGAAGCTCCCCGAGGACTACCGGCTCACGGCGCGTGAGTTTTCAAGGGATGCCGTGGCGGAGATCATAAAGGAGCTGAGAATCCGAAGCTCCGACAGAAAACTCAGCGGTATATTGAGGCCCATCAACGGCATCATCAGGACCGCCGAAATGGATGCCGTGTTTGAAAACGCCACCCTCGTGGAACCCCGCCACGTGAGAAGGGCCCTTACGGAACACATCAGCCTGGAAGGGGCGATCACCCGCGAGATCGTGGTGCATAAGAAGGACCTCAAAAAATATATCAGTTCCATGACCGATTCCATCGGTTACGTCGTCGGGCTTGCCGTGTACACGTCCGGCTCCAGCGGACAGATGTTCGGGCTTCCCCTTCCCATCCACTGTCAGGTCAATACCGGCGGTTCGGACATTGTCGCGGCTTCGGGCAGGATCGGGGAGATCGCCAAGGCCGCGGCCCAGAATGTTCGGGCATCCATTAAAAAAGTCCTCAAGAAGATCGGCGCCCCCTATGTGGGGTACGAGATGCATATCGAGTATATCCAGGCCCATGACGGGGTGGAAGGGGACAGCGCGTCCGTTGCCATGGATATCGCGTTGATTTCGGATTTTATCCAGCAGCCGGTGAACCAGCGCTTTGCCGTCACGGGATCCCTGACCGGCGACATCATCCTTGCCGTGGGAGGCGTCACCGAAAAAATACGTTCCATCATGGACCCGGATCTTGCCATGGACGGGGTATGCGTGCCCTGGCAGAACAAGCACGATATCGAACCGCTTCTCATCAACATGGAATACGAGTATATCCAGAAGGAGGAGATTCCCGGAATCCGGATTTTCAGAGGCGACGAAGGTCGGAAACCTTTCGAGATCTACTTCTGTAAAACCAAGTACAATGCCTACCGACTGATGATGGGGCTCGGAAAGGCGGACGTTGATGCGAAAATGGCGGCCAGAAGCCACAGGGATCTGGAGTTCGTCAGGAGCCTCGAGGGGGGAGCCGGGGGGCCGGCGGAAAGCGTTTCCCCGGCGGCCCGATAGTTCATTGCCGGCCGCCGTCGGGGAGTTTTTCGTTGATGGCGACGAACTCCCCGATATTTTCAAGGAAAATATCCACCAGCCGGGGATCGAAATGTTTTCCCCGTTGTTCATTGATCAGCGCAAGCGCCTCATCCATCTCCCAGGCTTTCTTATATCGCCTTTCGTGGGTCAGGGCATCGAACACATCCACGAGGCAGGTGATCCTGCCGAATATGTGGATCTCCTCGCCGGCAAGGCCGTTGGGATACCCCGTGCCGTCCCATTTTTCCTGGTGCTGGTGGGCCACGAGGGCGGCGGCCTTCAGGATTTCACGGTTTGAATTTTTCAGGATCTCGTAACCGATGGCGGCATGATCCTTCATGGTCGCGAACTCCGATTCGGTGAGTTTGCCGTTTTTAAGGAGGATATGGTCCGGGATGCCGATTTTTCCCACGTCGTGCATGGGGGCGGCCAGCCTCAGGAGTTCGGCCTGCTCCTCTTCCACCCCGGCCTTCACGGCAAGAAGGTAGGACGATTCGGCGATCCTTCGAACATGCCTGGCCGTCTCCCGGGAGCGGCTTTCCACCACCTCACCGAGGGTGAAGATCACCTCCTTCTGGGTTTCCACGATCTCCCTGTTCAGGTTGATGTTTTCGAAGGCAACGGAAACATTGCTTGAGAAGATTCGGATGAGGTCCTTGTCCAGGCGGCTCAGGTGGCCGCAACCCGTGAGGTAGAGGATGTGCTTGGAGCCCTTCTTGTTGTAGAAATAACCGATGTAGGAGTCGTCTATAAAGATGCTCTGCTCCTCCTGAATCGCCTTCAGCAGGTATTTCCGGGTGTCGTCGGGAATGCATTGCTTTACCGGTTTGTCGATGCACTCCCTGAATTTTCCCGTGGCGGCCTGTATGGTGAAGTCGTCCTTTTCCAGGCTGGCGGTAAAGCCTGCGGCCTGGGCGTAGAGGGAGCTTTCGTCCAGGTGAAGTATGGCGATGAGCTGGGTGAGCACCCCGTGGGCAAATTTCTTCAGTGACTGGAGTTCGAAAAGTTTTGCCGACGAGTCGATGATCTGCTCCAGCCCCTTGCGGTTTTTCTCGATAATCCTGAGGTTGTGCTCTATGAGACGAAGGTCCCTGAAGGAGCGCAGGGAGGAGACCATGGTGGTGAAGAGTTTCTGTACGGTGAGCTCCGTTTTGGCCTTGTAATCGTTGATGTCGTACTCGATGATGACGCTTTTTTCCGGTGCCACCCCGGGTTGGCCGGTTCGGAGGATGATCCGGACAAATCCGTTGGAGAGATCTTCCCGGATGTAACGGGCCACTTCAAGGCCCGCCGTGTCGGTCTCCATCACAACATCCAGAAGGATCACGGCGATGTCGGGGTTTTCCCGGATGAGGCGTTTGGCTTCCTTGCCCGAGTAGGCGTTGAAAAATTGAAGCCCCTGGTTGTCGAAGGAAAAATCATCGAGTACCCGCATGGTCATCTCGTGAATCGCCTCCACATCATCGACGATCATCACTTTCCACGGCGTGTTGCCGTTTTTTCCGGGGAGGTTTCCGTCGGGTTCGTCCGCAAATACCAGGTCATTCGCATTATCGGTCATCGATTACCACTCCGTAAATGTGCCGAGGTTAAGTAAACAAACGGTTCGAACAGGAAAAGGCGCACAGGGGTGTCGGGCCGATGAGCCGTATCAAGGGGCCCGGTTCATTGTCCGCCGGGTGCAACGGGTTCCCCCGGGTGCAACGGGTTCCCCCGGGTGAGGAGTGTTGCACGGCGGTTCCGCAACGGGCGAAACAAATGAAACGATCATTTCGCGTCAAACCGGCAACAACTCGAATAAACCTTTTGTTTTAATACTTAAATGACATATTTTGAGAATAACTTCAATACCCCGTTTAAGCCGGACGGAACGCGTTCCGCCCGGCTTTTCCCGGGGAGCCGCCGGCTTTGGCCGTTCCGATTCCTTCACATTTCCCGGTGAAACTGTCGACCCGGTAGGCTCGAAGCTCGGCTCTATGGAATCCCCCCCCCCCACTTAAAAAACAGCGCGGAGCCTGGAGCGGGTATGTGTACGGCGTCCAATATTGACGCACTCGTAAAGAGTCCAAAGTCATTTTTTTGACCACACCAGAGGGCGGAACAAGCAGTTTGAAACGACGGCCGGTTGTGGGCGGCATTGCGAATGCCGACTTTTCATCACAGCCTGATCTTTTTCGCGTGCTTTTCCCATACTCCATGGTGCGCTCCGACAATCGGGTCCGGACTTATTCCGGGTCCATGAATATTACTATACAGGAAATTGTCTCCCCGGCAAAGAACCGATCGTTCGGCCGGGGCGCTGTTGGGCGGTTCGGGGCGGTGTTTACGGCGTCTCGATCCTTTTCCTTGCTCGATCCAGGTGCTTTTTCACGAACCGGGTCACCTGTTTGGGGGTAAGGAAAAGTCCCCAGAGAATCTCGTCCCCGATTTTCAACGCGGGTATGAAGCGCACACCTTCTTTCCAGGCGCTTCGCATGTGACGGGGCATGGGAACGGTGTTGAGTTCCAGGCCGGGATACCGGGCCTTCAGTTTGTTCAGTGCATACCCCGCAACCCCGCACCGGGGACAGAACGACGAGCTGTAAAAATCGATCTTCATATGATCTCCCGATTCTTTATGGATGATGCCGGCCTTCGGCGAGTCCCCCGATCAACGGCGACTCGGTAAAATCCCGGGGAACCACCCCGGGCCGTTTGGCCTGCTCTAACCCGAGGGCGCGAGAAAAGCGATCAGGGAAGCCGTAACCGCGACGTTGAGGGACTCCACGTTGTTGTTCATGGGAATCTTCAGGACCCGGTCCGAAAGTGCCGTTACCGCCCGGGAGACCCCTTCCGTTTCGTTGCCCAGCACATAGATGACAGACCCCTGGGGCCTGTATTCGAAAAGGGAGTGCTCTGCGTGGGACGAGAGGGTCAGGATCGAGGCCCCCCTTTTCTTGAAGGCGGAAAGGGCGTCGTGCAGTTTATTGCATTTCAGGATCATGGTCTTGAAAACGGTCCCGGTGCTGGCCTTGATCACAAGGGGAGAGATTCTCGCGGAGCCTTCGCCGGGCAGGATAATCCCGTCGAGGTTCCCGGCGCACACCGAACGGATGATCATTCCCAGGTTTTGGGGGTTGGTGATGCCGTCCAGGGCGATGAGGCGCTCCTTGCCGGTACTTTTTTTCAGGTACTCCTCGAAGGGAAGGTGACCCTCGGAGAGAATGTCCAGGGCAACGCCTTGATCCTGCTTGCTGTTTTTGGAGATCCGGGAGAGCGCCCGCTTGTCGTGAAAAAGGGTCTCGACCCCTCTCTGGTTCGCGAGCTTTTGAATGGTGTCCAGGATCCCGGCCGGCTTGTTGGAGTCCGAAAGGTGGAGTCTGTAGATGGTAAGGGACGGGTCCGAAATGGCCTCCTTGACGGCCTTTCTTCCGTAGATGGTGAAGACCTTGTCGAAAAATGCCTTCTTTTCGCGGTAGCGTTCCTTGTCGGGTTCGGAGAATGATCTCTTGTTTTTCAATACGGCTCCTGAAAGATGTCTGGTTTTTCTTATTTCGGGCGCCGATTAAAATCGGGCGCTTGAAGTACATCGTTACCGGCGGACAATGTCCGGATGTCTGGGGCCCGGGCCCCGCCCTCCGATGATGCTGTCGCTTATATCCCAGTTGGCGTTTAAATTCCAAGTTTATATTGAAGCGGCTCAAACAGCATCCGGCGGGCATGCCGGGGAGTCATGTGTTTGCCCCGGGGCATGGGGAATTCCTTGACATGGTTTTTGACGGGGTATAAAATAAAGAGTTTTTATGGATGTCGGGGGCTTGGAGAAACCGGGCTGAGAAGGACCCTTGCGCGGCCGTGAAGGCTGGGCTATGGGCCCGACCGTTGACCTGATCCGGGTAATGCCGGCGTAGGGAAGGGGTTGAGGAAGCTTAAAGCCGTCCCTGGTTGGGACGGCTTTTTTAGTGGATGAAAACCGTCATAATTAAGCGCACCGTAATTAATCCGGCAAAACAGTTCGGTTATGAGCCGGTAACGCAAATATCAATTGGAGGAATTATGAAACGATTTATCGGGGCAATTTTTTTGTTGGCCGCAACCCTGACGGTGTGGCCGGCGGGCGCGTTTGCGGCATCCGAACTCACCGTCATGACACACGACAGCTTCAGCGTGAGCAAGGAGGTGACGGCCGAGTTTGAAAAGGCGAACAAGGTGACCCTGCGCTTTCTCAAGGCGGGGGATGCCGGAGCCGCGCTGAACCAGGCGCTCCTCACCCGGAAAAATCCCATGGCCGACGTTTTTTTCGGTGTTGACAACACCTTTATGAGCCGCGCCCTTTCGGCGGATCTTTTCATGGCCTACGATTCCCCCATGCTGGCCAATATTCCCGACAGCTTCAAGCTGGATAAAAAGAACCGGCTTTTGCCCGTGGATTTCGGGGATGTGTGCCTCAACTACGACAAGGCGTGGTTCAAGGAAAAGAAGCTCTCTCCCCCCTCGGGCCTCGAGGATCTGATCAAGCCCGCCTACAAGGGGCTTACCGTGGTGGAGAACCCGGCGACCTCTTCGCCCGGACTGGCCTTTCTCCTTGCCACCATCAGCCGCTTCGGCAAGGAGGGGTATCTCGATTACTGGAAAAAACTGAACGAAAACGACCTTCTGGTAATGAACGGCTGGAAGGAGGCGTACTGGGGCCATTTCAGCGCGGCCTCCAAGGGGGACAGGCCCATCGTGGTGAGCTATGCCAGCAGCCCCCCCGCCGAGGTGTTTTACTCTGAAAAAAAACTGACGGAAGCCCCCACGGCAGCCGTGATCGAAAACGGTTCCGTGTTCCGGCAGATCGAGTTCGTGGGCATCATCAAGGGCACCAAGAAAACGGACCTGGCCAAAAAGTTCGTGGATTTCATGCTGGATAAAAGGTTCCAGGAGGATATCCCCCTGCAGATGTTCGTTTTTCCGGTGAACCGCACGGCGACCCTCCCCGAGGTGTTCGTGAAGCACGCGAGGGTGGCCACCGAACTCGGGTACCTCTCCCCCGAGGAGATCGCCGGAAACAGGGAGGCCTGGATCGAGGCGTGGACAAGGACCGTGCTCAGGTGAAAAAAGCTTCCATGAAATACGGGGCGCTGATTCTCATGCCGCCCCTGGTCTTTCTCATCCTGTTTTATTTCTATCCCCTCGGGCGGATCTTCACCATGAGCCTGATGCCCGAGGGGGGGCTTGATCTTTCCAGGATCACGAAGCTTCTGGCCGACGGATTCTACCTCAAAACCCTCTGGTTCACCACGTGGCAGGCGGCGGTTTCAACCCTCCTCACCCTGGCGCTGGCCCTTCCGGGGGCGTACTTCTTTGCAAACTTTCGCTTTTTCGGCAAGGGGCTGCTCTCCTCCTTTGCCACCGTGCCCTTTGTGCTCCCCACGGTGGTGACGGCCACCGCCTTCAGGGCCCTTCTGGGGCCCCACGGACTGGTGAACGCCTTTTTGATGGAGCACCTGGACCTTGCCGCGCCCCCCGTGAACATCGACCATACCATATGGTATATTCTCCTGGCCCATGTGTTCTACAACTACACGGTGGTCCTGAAGATCGTCGGGGGATACTGGGCCCATATACAGCCGGGGCTCAGGGAATCGGCCCAGATGCTGGGGGCTTCCCCCCTGAGGGCCTTTCGGGAGATCACCCTGCCGCTTCTCATGCCCTCGATCCTGGCGGCGGCCCTGCTGGTCTTTATTTTCTGCTTTTCAAGCTTCGGGGTGATCCTGATCCTGGGCGGCCCGAGGTTTTCCACCATCGAGGTGGAGATCTATCGCCATGCGGTGCATCTCTTCAACCTGCCCATGGCGGCGGCGCTTTCCATCGTGCAGATCCTCTTTACCTTCCTTCTCATGTGGGTTTACACCTCCCTTGCTAGGAAAACGGCGGTGGTGCTCACCCCCGAGGCCAGGAGCATTACCCAGCGAAAACCCCATCTGCGCCGTGAAAAGATCGGGGTTGCCCTGAACGCGCTGTTGATGACGGGGTTTCTGGGAGCGCCCCTGATCGCCCTTCTGGTGGGATCGGTTTCAACGGAGCAGGGGTTTTCCCTGGACTACTACCGCGCCCTCTTCGAAAACAGGGAGATGTCCATCTTCTTCGTGCCCCCTTCCGAGGCGATCCTGAACTCCCTGGGCTTTGCCGGGACGACATTGGTGCTCGCCCTTGTTCTGGGGCTCTTTGCCGCCACCTTCCTGGCCCGGGAGCGGGGTCCCGTGGGGGCATTTCTCGATCCCGTGTTCATGCTGCCCCTGTCCACCTCGGCGGTCACCCTCGGGTTCGGGTTCATCATCGCACTGGACGCGCCGCCTCTGAACCTGAGGAGCTCGATTCTCCTGGTGCCCCTTGCCCATACCCTGGTGGCCTTCCCCTTTGTGGTGCGGAGCATCCTTCCGGCAATGCGGAGCATTCCGGCGAGCCTCCGGGAGGTGGCACAGGTGCTGGGGGCCTCGCCGTTCACGGTGTGGCGGAGGGTGGACCTGCCCATCGTGGGGCGCGCGGTGATGGTGGGGGCCGTTTTCGCGTTCACCGTGAGCATGGGGGAGTTCGGGGCCACCGTATTTACCGCAAGGCCCCAGACCCCCACCATGCCCCTTGCCGTGTACCGGTTCCTGGGCCAGCCCGGGGCCATGAACCTGGGGCAGGCCATGGCCATGAGCAGCCTTCTCATGCTGGTGACGGCGGCTTCGTTTATGTTTCTTGAAAAGGCACGGATCGGGGAAATGGGAGAGTTTTAGCATGACGGTTTTAAGAGTTGAAAACATCGTAAAGCGCTTTGACGGTGATACCGCCGTGGACGGGGTGGGATTCACCATGGAGGAGGGGGAGATCCTCAGCTTTCTCGGGCCCTCGGGGTGCGGGAAGACCACCCTCCTGAGGATCATCGCCGGGCTCGAGCGGGCCGATTCGGGGAGGGTGATCTTCGGGGGAAGGGATATGGGAAACATCCCCCCACACAAGCGGAATTTCGGGATGATGTTCCAGGATTTCGCCCTTTTTCCCCATAAGAACGTGATGGAAAACGTGATCTTCGGCCTCACCCTGGCAAAGCTTGGAAAAGCCGAAGCCGCCCAAAGGGCCGGGGAGGTGCTGACCATGGTGGGGCTTGGGGGATTCGAAGAGCGGTCCGTGGGGGCTCTATCGGGCGGTGAAAAGCAGCGGGTGGCCCTTGCAAGGAGCCTTGCCCCGCGACCCCTGCTGCTCATGCTGGACGAGCCCTTGGGGTCCCTGGACAGGAGTCTCCGGGAGAAACTCATGGTGGACCTACGGCGGATCATCCGGCAGTCCGGGGTCACCGCCCTGTTCGTGACCCACGACCAGGCCGAGGCCTTTGCCGTATCGGACCGGATCGCGGTTTTCAGGCGCGGCGGCATGGAGCAGATCGACACCCCCGAGGGGATCTACCACAGGCCCGCATCGGAGATCACGGCAAGGTTCCTGGGGTTCGCCAACTTCGTGGCGGGTCGGGTGACAAACGGCGGGGGCGTGGAAACGGACCTGGGCATCCTCTACCCGGACCTGTCGGGTGCCGAACCCGGTGAGGCGATCTCCCTGCTCCTGAAGCCCGACTGCGCGAAAATTCTTCCGAGGGACGGCGCGCCGCCCCAAGGCGGGGTGGAAGTCGCGGCGGAAGTAAAGGAGAAACTCTTCCAGGGGAGAACCTATCGCCTGGGGGTGAGCATCAACAGGGGCCCGACCCTCCACTTCGATCTTTCGAGTCGATTCCCCGCTCCCCGGGTGGGGGACACGGTCCGAATGGCGCTTTCCGCCTTCGGCATGGTGGTGATGCCGGGGTGAACGGATATTCCCAATAGAGGGCAGCCCCTTAAAAATGCTTGAAATTCGTTCCGGTTCCGATGTACACGGATAGGACGATCCCAACGACGACCCCGGCGGGGGGAGAACCCCGGCCGGACCCTGTAACCGCTTTTCGGAACAGTTCCCCAGGAGGTGCCGGTGGAGTTATTTGCCCGCGACGTGATGGAAACCCGCTTTGAAACCCTGACCGAAACCATGACCATTGCCGAAGCGGTGGAAAGACTCCGGGGCCCCGGAACCCGGGAGGGCAGACGAACCTTCGGCATGATGGTGGTGGACGAAGAGGGAAAGATCACGGGGATGCTCTCCATGTACGATATTCTTCTCTTCATGAGCCCGAAACATATCCACCTCTGGGGAGAGATGGAGGATATCGATACGACGGGATACCTGGCCGAGGCCTGTCGCAGGGCCGGCAAGGTCCTGGTGGGGGATATCATGGCCGGGGACCTGATCACCGTCGCGCCCGGTACCCATCTCCTGATGCTCGCCGACATCATGATTCGCAAGCACGTGCGTCGAATTCCCGTTGTGGAGGCTGAGAAGGTGGTGGGCATCGTATATGTCTCGGAGGTGTTCATGCGCCTTTCCGAAGGCATTTCAGGGTAAGACGGAGCCGTCCGGAATCGGGTAAGTGGGTTTCACCGGGCCACTTCCGGATTACGACCGCTCATGATCCGGGGCGATTTGCGCGTTCCTACGCTTTTGGATTTCTGATTACCGCTGATATTCAGCTGCTTTAACCCAGGAATGCAGGCGGCCCTTTGGGAAAACATGATTCGCGGCACATTGTCGTCGCGGGAATACAGGCCGTGAAATTTTTGAATTACCGGTAGGCCTGTTGGAAAATCCTGAAACCCGGCCGGCCGCAGCGACATCCGATTCGTAAGATTAGGAATGCAAACCATATTACTTGAACATAATTGTACCCATACATATGCTGTTGTGTAATTGTCGCTCGCCGGTGCAACAGGCTCGACGGCAACTTTTGTTCAGGTTAATAAATATGTATTCCTTAGCTGAAGAACAGCAGGTAATCAGATATTGATTTGTCGGGGCATGTGCCCGGGACACGACACCGTCTTTCGGGACAACATGACTTCCGTGGTTTTCCGGGAAAAATGCCTGCCTAAGGTAGGCCGTCTTCATGAAATAACAGTTAAATCGTGCTTTTCAGGGAGATATGGATCCCGGGAATAAACGGCTTTTCTGGAAAACGATCGGCCGGATCGCCTTCGGGTATATGATCGCCGGAGGTCGCAAACAGCTTTAAGGGGGAGACGAATCCATGCAAATAACGACCGCGCGGTCAAGGAGTGTGCTCACCGGCCTCAGGGTCAGGGAGGCCATGCGCAAACAGATCGTTTCCCTCCCCCTAACGGCGAGTATCGATGGGGCGATCCGACGGATCATCAAATACAAGGCGGACGCCCTTCTGGTCACGGGGGAAGGGGAGGCGGAGCCCTCCGTGCTTTCCAAGACCGATCTCATGGGGGCATATTATGCGGGGCTGGACATTAAAACCCCCCTTTCGGACATGGTTTCAGGAACAGGACTTATCGCCTGCACCGGTGACGACACCCTGGATTTCGCGCTGGACACTATGAAGCAACACGGGGTGCACCGGCTCTATGTGACGGACCCGGCATCGGAATCGGTGGAGGGGGTGATTGCCTACACGGACGTGGTGGGACTGCTTTACCGTTACTGTCGCAGATGTGAAAAGAGCCGTTTTTCAAGAGAAAAAAGCTTCCGCGCCCCGGGAGGCTCGGATCATATCCGGGTTTCTGAGGTGATGACCCCCGAGGTCCTTTCCATCGATAAGGGGGATTCCCTTTACACCGCCATGGAACTTCTTTCGGAGCAAGGAATCGGCGCGGTCCTGGTGAGGGGAGATGGGGAGAGGGGGGTGGGCGTGGTTTCCAAAACCGACCTGATTCTGGCCTTCCGTCACGGGGTTTCCCCCGAAACCCTTTCGGAAACCGTGATGACCGCTCCCCTGCTCGCCTGCCCCGGGGAAGGGTTTCTTCATGATGCGATCCGGGAGATGATCTTCCGTGATGTCCATCGACTCTTCGTGGGGGAGGGTGGAATCGTGTCCGGCGTTCTTACCCTTACCGACGCCGCCAGGGCCCGCTCAGGGTCCTGCCATGCCTGTACCGTGAGCCGGATCATTGTCTGATAAGTGAGCGTTTACCGCAAAACGATGGAAGCCGGGAGAACCCCGCGCCGTAATGGGAGATATGATGATACGTTGTGAATGGGCAAACGGAAGCGAAAAGGAAATGGAGTATCACGACAGGGAGTGGGGCGTGCCCGTTCACGACGACAGAACGCTCTTCGAGTTCCTGATTCTAGAAGGCGCGCAGGCAGGGCTGAGCTGGTCCACCATACTGAACAAGCGCGAGGGCTACAGATCCGCTTTCGACAACTTCGACGTGAATGCCGTGGCGCGTTACGGGGAGGATAAGATCGCGACGCTGAGGACCGACTCGGGGATCGTGCGGAACAAGCTGAAGATCAACGCGGCGGTGGTCAACGCAAGGGCCTTCATGGAGGTCCAGGAATCCTTCGGAAGCTTCGACCAATATATCTGGGAGTTCGTTGACGGCAAGGCGATCCGGAATGCGTGGGAGAAGGCCTCGGATGTACCGGCCAACACCCCTGTTTCGGACAGGATGGCAAAGGATTTGAAAGCAAGGGGATTCAAGTTCGTTGGAACGACGATCTGCTACGCCTTCATGCAGGCCGTGGGCATGGTGAACGACCATACGGTGGATTGCTTCCGGTACGAAATGGTGTGAGTCAAGCTTGCTGCGGAACAGGTCGGGCAGTCCCGAATCCTCCATGCGTTGATGGGCGAAACACCCCGCCGCCGGCTTGTCGGATTGATTTCATTATGCCGTACTCGCCGAATGACGGTTGCCGTTCATTTTATCGATCACCGGATGTTTCCAGTGGTGATTGGAGCGGAATGCGGCGCGGGGCCGGCTCACTGGTAATAAATTGATTTTGAAGTTGTTTTCCCCCTTTGCGGGGGGGGTGTGCTTGAAGCGATTGTATCCTCAAACCCAAAGGAGAAGACGATGAGCGAGAAGGCTTTCCAGGATTGTTACTCGGATGATCTCAGTCAGTGCTACGGTTGCGGGCGGTTGAACGAGGAGGGGTTGCAGATCAAAAGTTACTGGGACGGAGATGAGACCGTATGTGTTTTCAGGCCCAGACCGTCCCATACGGCGATTCCGGGATATGTCTACGGCGGGGTGATCGCGTCGGTGATCGACTGTCACGGGACCGGAACGGCATCGGCGGCATCCAATCGGGCCCTTGAAAAGGAGATGGACCTGGAAGGGGCGCTTCGCTTTGTAACGGCCTCACTTCATGTGGATTACCTTCGTCCCACGCCCATGGGCACGGATCTATTTCTCCGGGGAACCGTGAAGGAGCTGAAGGAACGAAAGGTGATCGTTGGCGTTACCGTCACCGCAGGCGGGAAGGTTTGCGCCAAGGGAGAGGTGGTGGCCGTAAGGATGCCCGAGAGTATGGGGGGATAGATGGTTGTGCCTTCAGTGGGCGTGGGCCGTGGGCTGCCCGGGGCATGGACGGTTGGTCTGTTCACGGGCATGGAGCCGGACTGTTCGGGAGCATGGCGATGAAAACGCCGATTAAAGACTCTTATCATGGGTGAAAACGTAATGGGCATGGAATCCTCGGTGTCCACGATGTCGGCCTTCAATTTTACCCGGGGAGAGTCTATCGAACGGCTCCCGATTCCCTTGACCGGCATCGTGATCTTGACGGTAAAGGAGGCATGGGGAAGGGGATCCGCATCGCGGGGGAGGTTCCGTAAATGGCGGGGCAATGCGAACTCTGTTTAAATAAGAGTGAATATATATCCGATACCGTCGGTGTTTGCCTCTCCTGTGTCAGGCGGAGCCCGGCAGAGGCACTTGCCGTAGTGGAGGTGCTTCGCCGGCAGAACCGTTTTCTCTTCGATCTTCCCGAAGCTATTCCAAGGGAAAAGGAGGGCGAAACCTGCGACATCTGTGTGAATCGCTGTCGTGTGCCCGAGGGGGGAAGGGGGTATTGCGGATTGCAGAGGGGCACCGGCGGGGCGGCGACCTCCCGGGAGGCAAACTTCCGATGTTTCAGGGAGCCGCTGCCCGCGAACTGCACGGCGGCGGCTTTTTGCCCGGGGGGGAGCGGTGCGGGGTATCCCGAATATTCCCCTTGCGGGGGGCCGGAAACGGGATTCCGGAACATCGGCGTTTTTTTTCAGGCCTGCAACTTCGATTGCCTTTATTGTCAGAATCGGAATCTTCGGGAGTTTCCGGCAACCCCGTCCGGGAGAAGTCTCCGGGCGGAGTTGCTCGGGCTGGTGGACGAGAGGACCAACTGCATCTCTTTTTTCGGGGGAGATCCCGTACCGGAACTTCCCTCCGCCCTTGCGGCGGCCGAAGAGGCCGTAAGGAAAAAGCCGGGCGGAATCATGCGGATCTGCTGGGAGACCAACGGCGCCATGGAACCGGCATACCTCCGCAGGATGGTTGAACTCTCGCGGGTCTCCGGCGGATGCGTGAAATTCGATCTCAAGGCATGGGGCGAGAACCTTCACAGGGCCTTGACGGGAACCGGAAACCGGAGGGTCTTCGAAAATTTCCTTTGGGCGGCCGGACAGGCGGACTTGCGTCCGGACCCACCCCTGTTGATCGCCGCCACCTGTCTTGTTCCGGGGTACATCGACGAAAGGGAGGTGGGAAAGATTGCCGAATTCATCGCCTCGATCAATCCGGACACTCCCTATGTCCTCCTTGGATTTCTACCCGCGTTTCTCATGGCGGACCTGCCCGGGACCCCGAGATCCTTTGGGGAAAAATGCCTGCAAATTGCAAGGGGTAAGGGGCTCACGCGGGTGCGCCTGGAGAACTTCGATCCATAGGTAACGACTATTCCACCACTTCCCATGCCCCCTTGAGGGCGATGGAACCGACACCCTTTCCGGCCGTGACGGTCACCGGGCTGATGATCTTGAGATCGTACCAGAGGAGTCCGGATTCATCGGAAATACCCCCGTACAACTTAAATGAACCGAATCGCAAGGGGAGAAAGTCGATCACGTAGCGGACCGTGAGCTTCTGTCCCGGACGGTAGGGGCCGCAGTTCACGTTGTCGTGCCGGGTGAAGCAGGTGGAGAGGATCTCCTCCTCCTGGGTCATGATGCAGTAACCGAAGTTGGGCAAGGCTTTTTCGGCCATCACCTCGATCTCCATCTCGAGCACGGTGACCTCCTTGGGATCGATGGTGGTTCCAATGTCGTTTCCGGCAAGGTCCTTAATGGCAAGGGAGACGATGCGGCAATCCTTGTCGGGGGCTTCGGCCACCTGGTGCACCCCGGCCTCCTGATCCCCATTGACCTTTTTCCGGTTGCAGTGTTCCTCGTACTGGGCGATCACCTCGTCGCATGCGCCGGCTTTTTGGATCCTTCCGTTCTCCAGCCAGATCACATGGTCGCAGAGCTCCTTGACGTGGTACATGGAGTGGCTGCAAAAGAGCATGGTCTTGCCCATCTCCCTGAATCGGTTCATGCGGCGGGTGCATTTTTTCTGAAAGGCGATGTCCCCCACCGACAGGGCCTCGTCGATGATCAGGATATCCGGGTCCACCATGGTCGCGATGGAGAAGGCGAGCCTCACGTACATACCCGACGAGTAGTTGCGCACGGGCCGGTCGATGAACTGTTCCAGCTCGGCAAATTCGATGATCTCCGCTTCCTTTTCCTCGATCTCCGCCTGGGAGATGCCCAGAAGGGAGGCATTGAGATGGATGTTCTGGCGGCCCGAGAACTCGGGGTGGAAACCCGCGCCCAGCTCGAGCAGGGCCGCGATCCGGCCGTTGATTTCGATGGCGCCGCTCGTGGGTTGAACGGTCCCCGCAAGGAGTTTCAGCAGGGTGGATTTTCCCGCGCCGTTGTCGCCGATCACCCCCATGGACCTTCCGATGCCCACATTAAAGGAGATCCCCTCGAGCACCTTGAAAACATTATGCCTGGGTTTTCTGAGCAGGGCCTCGAGAAGCCGGTCGTGGGGTTTGGCGTATATTTTGTAATCTTTGTTTAGATTCTGGACATTTACTGTGTACATTGACCTTTTTATACTCCATTGTTACAAAACATCGCCGAACGCGGGTTTTGACTTTGTGAAGAACCAGGCGCCGAAAGCGTAGGAGATCAGCGATATGCAGAGCAGCTGAAAAAACGAGGCAACATCGATCCTGTTCATGAGAATAATCTCCCGGAACGTGTTTACGAACAGGGTCAAGGGATTGAGACCCAGCACAATGCGAAAACCCTCGGGCACCATGGACGAGGGGTAGATGATGGGGGTTCCGAAAAACCAGAGCATGAGCAGGATGGTCAATATCTCCCTTGTGTCGCGAATGAAAACGCAAAGCGAAGAGATGAAAAACGCGATTCCCAGTACAAAGAGCGCCTCGATGAGGAGAAGCGGGGGAATCAAGAGCCACGCCCAATGGAAAAATCCCGTGAAGGCCAGATAGATCAGAAGCAGGAGAAATCCCACGCAGTTGACGATAAAGGTGGAGATCACGGTGCTGATTGGGAGCAACTCCACGGGGAACATCACCTTTGTTATGAGCGCGGCTTCGTTGAGCAGGACGCCCACGGATTTGGCCAGGCAGTCCGCGAACATGATCCAGGGAAAAAATCCCGATAAAAAGAAAAGGGCGAATCTGTCCGTCCCGGTTTCCTCCACGGAAACGGAAACGCGCATCACAACGGAAAATACAAAGAAATAGGCGATGATGGTGGCAAGGGGGGAGATGATCGTCCAGAGGAATCCCCCCATGGATCCGGCAAAAGAGCCCTTGATATCCCGGACCACGAACCCCTTGAGCAGGTCGGTCTTGGAATATATTGAAATCAACGGTGCTGCAATGTCTTTCGGTTTCACTATCTTAAACATATCTCCATCTGCTGGTGTTGCCCCTTGGCCCGGATGGATTCAGGGCTCCGCCCCTCCAAGGGTTTGCGTAAAACCTCGGGCATCGGGTCCGGATGCCGGGACGATGAATTGCCGATTCCTTCAATAACCCGATCGGTCATAAAAAAACAAATGGTTATTTCCGACAGTGAGCCGGATTTGTCAAGGCACAATGGTTCCCGGGGCAAAATATCGATCCCGCTTTTGGAGGGCGGACCCCGCGTCCATGTAATCGGTTGCTTAAATAACCAAAAAATTCTATAGAACCCGGGACGTTTATATGGAGCCCGATGGAAATCCATGGAACCCGGGGACTTTTAAGTATAATCGGACAGGTTTCCATGGAATCCGGAACGTTAATTCAGTCGTGCGCGTAAAAAATTTCATTATGGAGGTTAAGTAACCGATGACGGTACTTTCAAATAGGAAAGCGCTTTTGCTGTATGTGGCGGAAGCCGATGAAATCAACCTGGGGATTGGATTCCTTTCCGGTGCCTTAAAGGCAAGCGGGTGGGACACCTCCCTTCTGGTGTGGCATATCCAGGGAACCAACCTGCGGGAATCCCTGGAGGAGATCCTTTCCGCCGTGGGAGATGCCGACCCTTTCTGTATCTGCATCTCGGCCATGAGCCAGCATTATCCCTTTCTTGTGGATCTTCTGGATCGTATAAGGGAGGTTTTCGACGGCCCCGTATTGACCGGCGGTTACCATGCCGTTGTTTCGCCCGAGGATTTTCACAATCACCCCGCCGTGGACGTGGTCTGCCTCGGGGACGGCGAAAAACCGGTCCTTGACTTTCTTTCGGCCGTGAAGGAGGGAAGGGATGCATCGGGAATCCACGGGCTCTGGGGCAAGGGGCGCTGGTTTTCCTCGGAATGGCGGGGGGATTACTGGTATGTGTCGGACCTGGAGGCCTATCCCTATATCGATTACGATCTGTTCGACCGGGTCAAACCCCTTTCCGAACGGTTGAACCTCTATATATCCGCATCGGAGCAGCCCCTGAACGTTCTGCCGGTGGTAACGGGAAGGGGATGCCCTTTTCGCTGCACCTACTGCACCAACGCGGCAAGGATGAACCAGTTTCCCTCCACCAAGGCATATGTCAGAAAATACTCGCCTGAATTTATCATCAGGGAGCTTGCTCCCGCAGTGAAAAAATACAATATCAACTTCATCGATTTTCTTGACGAGCTGTTCATCCACGATCGCGACTGGGTGATGGAGTTCGCAAGGCTCTACAGGAAGGAGGTTCGCGTGCCCTTCTCGGCCCAGATTCATCTGGAGTGCATCACCGAGGAGATCTGCGAGGCCTTGAAGGACTGCGGGTGGATTCTGGCGGCATTCGGGCTGGAATGCGGGGATGAGGAATACAGGAGAAAGTACCTCCGGCGAAAGATGACCAACGAACTCATCGAGGACAAGGCGGCGTTGCTCAAGCGGTACGGAATCTTTACGATCTCGTATAATATCATGGGGATGCCCTATGAAACGGACGACACCATGAGGGCCACCCTCGAGATCAACAGGCGCATTCGGCCGGATATGGCCATGCACCTGTACTGGCAGCCCCTTGCCGGGACCGAGCTTACCGACATCGCCAGGGAGGCGGGGATGCTCCCCGAGGGCAGGCATCTGATCACCAATTTCGGCACCTCCCTTTTGCCCAAGAAGTTCCTCGGCAACGCCGAATACTACCATGGAGAACTGGCAAAGGAAACGTTCAGCCTGTTCAACGGCGCTCCAAACCGGCTGATGGAAGAGCTGGATCGCTTTGCTGCGGACTGGATGAAAACCCATCCGCCGATCCCCTAGAAATATTACGAAAGCCCCCCGGGAGATGGGCGGAGCGTCCCGAAACCGGGGCGATCGTCCTCCCCGGACGTGCCCCCTGATCCCCGGGAAATCCGGGAACCCCTTGAAAAGCCCTCCTGTTCCGTGAATTGAACGGGGCAACCCGGTATCCGAGTCGACCCGGGGTTCGGGGCTTTGCCGTTCATCCAAGGAGAAATAATGCAGCTGTTAAAGAAACTCTGGTTCAATAAGAAACGCCCGAAAATCCTCCTGGTCAACCCGCCGTACCAGCGCCTCAGGGGCATGCGATCGGCCGAGCTTCCCATGGGGATCATCTATATCGCCTCCAACCTGCATGCCTGCGGCTTCGAGGTAAAGGTGCTCAACCTTGAGGAGGAGACCCCCGGAGAGGAACTCAAGGACGGTTACGTAAACGCCTTCGAGAGCTATTCCACCTACACCCGGAACAAGGAGAACCATGCCCACCCGGCCTGGCGGGAGTTCGAGGATTGCCTGAACGCCTTTGAACCGGATATCGTCGGGTTCTCGGTGATGACGCCCATCTACTCCCTTGCCCTGAGCATGGCCCGTTTCACGAAGAAAACCCTCGATTCCCTGGTGGTCTTCGGCGGCGCCCACCCCACCCTCTGCCCCGAGGAGGCGGCGGCGGCGGAGCCCGTGGACGCGGTGATCGTGGGGGAGGGGGAGGAGGCCTTTCTTACCCTTGCAACGGAGTTCGAAAAGGGTAAAAAGAAGTTTCTCTCGAAGGTGCCGTCCGCTGTGTACGACGATGGGGGGACCATCGTCACAAACCCCCTGAACCCCCTGATCACGGACCTGGACAGCCTGCCCATGCCCGATTACGACCTCCTGGTGAAGCCGAACCCCTCGGAATTGAGGGATCGGTTCGGGGTGATCATCAGCAGGGGGTGTCCTTATCGCTGCTCCTTTTGCGTGGATCATTTCATGTGGCGGGGGAAAACCCGCTTTCGCTCCCTTGACGGTATTCTCACGGAAATCAGGACGCTGGCGGACCGTTACCAGCTCCGGAACCTCTTCTTCCAGCAGGATTCCTTTCTCAATAAACCGGATCTTTCCCTTGCCGTTGCCGAAGGGATACGGGACACCGGCCGGGATATCGGCTGGTGGTGCGCGGCCAGGGTGGATCAGATCCACGAGCAGAGCCTGCCCCTGCTCAAGGAATCGGGTCTTCACGCCGTTATCCTGGGGATCGAGTCGGGCAGCCCCCGCACCCTTGCGAGCATGAACAAGAAGATCGGCATCCCCCAGATCAAGCGGGCGGTGGATCTGGTCCGGAAGCACGGCATCAAGTGCTACGCCTTTTTCATGATGGGACTTCCCGACGAAACCGAGGAGGACGTTCGGATGACCCTCTCCTTCATGGAGGAGCTCGGGCTCGACTACTATTCTCTTTCGGTTTTCACACCCCTTCCCCGAAGCCCGCTTTTCGACCGATGCGTGGAGTTGGGGCTGGTTACAAAGGAGATTGACTGGGATCTTTTCGACTACCAGTCTCCCGAAAACTACTTTTCAGGAGCCATTGCCCAGCCGCGCTTCAACGAACTCCTCCAGGAGGCGACCCGCCTGGTGGACAAACTGAACTCCGGGAACGGATAGGTTCCCCTCCCGTGTTTATTCGCCGGACGGCGTTTTTCCCGGTGCCCGTCGGTATCGACACGGGGGGGATTTCGGTGGAAATCGGGTTTATGGTCCGCTTAAAGGAGGGCATCCCGACGGGACCATGGATTAAAGGGTACGGGGCATGAAAATGACCCCGTCCCCATCGTAAAAGATGGGTGAGCGATAAGGGCGGTCATAATGAACCGGTTTACGGCCGGGGGGATTGAATCGGGCGGGGACTTGGGGTATATTAGGCTTCTTTTGCGGTACGTGTTTATACACGGAACCTGAAATAGCTGTTGACTTAGATGGTTTAAGTAATCTATTATCCTCAGGATATTTCGTATCAGTCAAAGCTAAACCTGTTGCGAGGCAGGGGCGGAAAGCCACGGATCTTAATGAGATAGCCGGGTTGCCATTTCAAGGTAGCCCGGCTTTTATGTTGTGGTACACGATTTGGATTGAAGGCGGTATCAATTATAAACAGGTCCCATGCTCCTTAAATGCAATGGATGATGCGGTGAATTAATCACACGAAGTAAACCCGATAAGTTGTAAAGAGGCCGCGGGAAGTAACGGGGCTGCGGAACGTCGGGGCGGACTGTGTGGAACCTTGTGCGATTGAATTGAGTGCGGCGATCCCCGGGGGGCCGTGAAAGCGATATTTCGCGACGGCGACGCGGCTTTCGCGAAAGCCCGGTTAAAGGCCCCGTATAGAGGGGGGGAGGGGCAACCTCCCATAAAAAGATCGCCTTGACACTATTACGCCATTTAAGTATGTAAATTCAAAATCAAAGCGGATAATCATCTCGAAGAGTTGGGGCGGACATCATTGAAAAGGCATGAACTGAAATTTTACATAACCCTCAAAGAGGCCGAACTCCTCCAGGCGTTGATTCAGAGTCACAAAGTTCTCGATCACGACGATCACTACGACGAACCGGGCTATCGATATCGCATCAGGAGTCTCTACTTTGAATCCCATGATCGCCTTTCTCTGTGGGACAAGCTGGGGGGATTCAATCTCCGGAAAAAAATCAGGCTGAGAATCTACGATCCCCCGTTCAAGGAGAAAAGTTCTTCTCTCGAAGGCGACGACCATTCGGGGATACAGGGCGACCCCATCAAACTGGAAGTTAAGAAAAAGATAGGGGATCTCGTCGACAAGGACTCTTCCCTCATCGAAAGGACCGTCGCGGACGGGCTGATCAGGGGAGACCTCTCCGGAATTCGCCGCGTGCTCTTGGACAACGATGGTCGAAAACGGGGGCAAAAGGCCCTGACGCAGACATTCATCGCCTTCAGTGAAGAGCATTTCAGGCCCTTTGTGCTCGTGGAGTACAGAAGGGTCGCTTATAAGTACAGAGTCAACGACCTGAGGATTACCCTGGATTACGATCTTATCTCTTCAAAGGACGTGAACGGTTTCTTTGGCAAGGATCTGGCCTGCGCCATACCGATTCTTCCCCATGAACTCGTTATCATGGAGGTCAAGTTCAACCATTTCTTTCCTCAACACCTCTCATATCTTTTTTCGGGCACGCCGAAGGTTAGAAGCGCCATCAGTAAATTTGTCATGTGCGGCTACGAAAGCGACATCAACACGTTCGTGACCGGCGGCGGCGAACCGACCCATTATGAACTCCTAAGGGGAAAACTATCATGATTCTTTCAGATCTGTTTGTCGAAAAAAATGCAATGGACTTTTCCGTCATGCTCCTGTCGCTGGTGGTGGCGGCCCTGAACGGCGGGGTGATCTACCTGACATACGGCAGGACATACGACGGGGTGTTCCACTCGTCCGGCCTCAGGATTTCCCTTTTTCTTCTGCCGCCCATCGTCGGCATGCTGATCCTGGTTGTGATGACCAACCTGGCCCTTTCCCTGGGGATGCTCGGCGCCCTGTCCATCGTGCGATACCGCACCCCGGTCAAGGAGCCGCTGGACCTGCTCTATGTGTTCTGGGCGATCTCGGCCGGGATCGGGGCGGGGTCCGGTTTTTTTCTGTTCACCACCGTCACGACCCTCTTTGTGGTGGCCCTGCTTCTTTTGGTGACCCGCCACGGCATGGCTTCTGCAAGGACCTATGGCGTGGGGGCGGGGGATTCCGGGCAGCACCTTTTGATCCTCTCCTTCGATTCCGAGGAGAACAGAAAGAACGGTGGAAAATTGATCAACTTCGGCAGTATCGTGGCCGATGTGGATAATATACTGGCCGGGCTTGCGAGAAAGCATGTGGTCAAGAGCCGGTTCTTCGAGTCGGATTTCTGCGAACTGGTGTGCGAGGCCGACATCGTGCCGGAAAACAAGAGCACCTTGCTCAGACAAATTGAAGAGTTGGGCGGCAAGGCCAAGCTTATCGGTCAGAATTAGGGTTGTTTAACGGATTGAAACGAAATCGGGTGGTGTCCATGGGCGATCGAAAAATTTACATTATCCTGGCTGTGCTGGTGACCCTCTGCTGTCTTTTGGTGCTTTTCAGCCAGGACGGGACCAAGGCAAAAAAACGCGAGCTTGCAAAAACCGACGAAGTGCCCCGGGTCAGGATGTCCAAGAGGCTGAAGGCCGCATCCAACTTCGAACCATCGGGCCTTTGGTGGATCGACAAAGAGAAAAAATTTCTGGTGGTGAGCGACGATACGGGCAGGGGCAGGTTGAGCAACCGTCCGGTTCTTTTCCTGATGGACGAAACGGGAAACGTCGACGATAGAATGGTGGAGATTTCCGGGATCGAGGAGGTCCGCGATTTGGAGGGGATCACCGGTGACGACAAGGGCCGGGTCTACTTGATGTGTTCCCAGGTCTCGGGAAGCAGCGGCAGAAAGAAGGCCTCCCGGGAACTTCTCATAAGGGGGCGTTATGAAAAGAGAAGTCTCGTGGATGTGAAAAAGGTTCATTTCCTGTCCGTCCTGGAAGAAGCCCTGAACAGGGACCGGGCAATGGCGGAGGAACTGGGCATCGACGATGTGGGCGAGTTGAACGTGGAGGGGATCGCCTGGCACAGGGGAAAACTCTATCTGGGGTTGGATTCCCCACTGGACGATAAGGGGCGTTCCCTGATCTGGGTGTTGAAAGACCCGGATGCGCTTTTCTCGGGCCAATCCCTTGACGCTTCCACCCTTCAACTCTGGGCGCGGGTCCATCTCTCCTCCTTCGGTAAAAAGCAGAAGGACGGAATCGGAGACATGCTCTTTACCGGGGAGGGCGACCTTATTCTCCTGTCCGGCAGGATCGAGGGGGGCAAGGTGTGGCGGGTTCAGGCGCCGTCCGGGGGCATGCTTGAACCCAGGCAGTTGAAAAGCTTCAGGAATCTCAACCCCGAGGGCTGCTCCCTGACCTCCGGGGGGGATCGGCTCTTTATCGTGTTCGACCAGGGAAAAGAGGAGCCCAGATGGTATCATATGGATATATGATAGGTGGGCCCGCCGGGTCGTTTTGAACCAACCGGGTCGTTTTGAACCAATCGGGAGACGCCGTGAATTATAGGCTGGAAGGAAATGAGATGACAAAAAGAATGAAACCGGTTTTTTTATCAGTGTTGTTCAGTTTATGTCTGGTGCCCGCCTGGGTACACGGCGCCTTTGCGGCCGACGATCCGTTCAGGGTGTCGGCCTATTATGTGGAGGGGGAGACCGAACTTTCGGACGGCGAAAAAAAGACCATTGCATTTTCCTGGCAGGGCGGGACCGCGCCCCTGACGGAGTATGCTTATAAACTCTACGAGGGAAGGTGCGGGGATGAAGAGGGGTGCGCCGAAGCCCCGGTGATTGAAAGCAAGACCACCCCGCTCAAGCGCTTCGAGATCGATTCGGAGACCTGTCCCGGATGGGATTGTACCCTGGAGGTCTCTTTTCAGGGCGTATCCGAGGAAGCCCTGCCCGGAGAAGCAGGAGGGGAGCCGGTACAACCCGTATACCGCGATTATGCTTCCCCTGAAAAGTTTGTGCCCACATTGCCGATCATCGTGGTTGAAACCGACGATCGCATCCCGGTCTGCGAGGGGATAAAAACGTTGGGCATCTCCTCCGCCGAGAAGATATATGAGATCGACGGATGCTACGAGGAGCTGGACTGTTCCGTCACCATCAAGGCTCCTGTTTACCTGGGGGGAAACTTCCTTAGTATGAGGAAAGAATACTCCGGCGACTCGGATGAGATCACCATTAACGGAAACTCCTCCAGAAGCTTTCCCAAGCGCCAGTACGGCATCGAGATCGATCTGGACGACGGCAAAACTCTTTTCGGGATGCGCAGGGACGACGACTGGCGTCTCAACGGGTCCTGGCTGGACCGCTCTTTCATCCGCAACAAACTCGCCTACGATCTATTTAACAGGCTTAACCCCGGAAACAATTTCGGCGCGCAAACCCGGTACGCGGAGCTGTTCATCAACGGCGAGTATCGGGGCATCTACATCCTCACCGAAAAGGTTGGAAGAACACGCACATCGACCCTCTTTCCCGGCCTGACGGCATCGGGGGGGATGAGGGACGGCGGATTCCTTGTGGATATCTCCAGGGCGGGAATCGATAAGCGGGGCATCTATGATTTTCTGGACCAGGAGTATCCGTTTTTCTGCCCGGACCTGAGGTCGGTGGCGTGGAACACCGCTTTCTATGCGCTGGATTACCCCAAGGACGATGATCTCAGCATGTTCAGGGAGCTGGACGTGGTAAGATTCCTCTCCTCCTTTCATAAAGCCGCCGTTTCCGAAACGTTCTCGGATCCCGCAACCGGCATCTTTTCGTTTCTGGACCGGGATTCCGCCCTTGATTTCATCCTGGTCCATGAGCTCTCCAAGAACAACGACGCCTACTTCGGGAACTTCAAGATGCTTCGTCCCAGGAATGAAAAGCTCAGGTTAATCATATGGGACATGGACCTTGCCTTTGGAAACCGCTCCAACAACAACAATGAGGACCGGGATCTTTACGAGGGGTTTACCCAGAGGCCCCAGATGTTTTACCGAATTCAGCGGGCGGACGGATTTCACGGCGACCTGACGGCGCGCTGGGGCGCAATCCGGGCCGACAAATCCCTTCTGGGGGATCTTGCGACCGTGGAAAAGGAGATCGAATGCCTGACGGGCGCCCCCTGTTCCGATGCCGCGCGCACATCGCACGACGGTTGGGTGCTCTCGTCGGATGCGCTGGAACGTAATTTCGCGCGTTGGCCCTATAAGGACAAGGCATACGAACTTATCTCGGAGGCCGACAACAACAACTTCGACCTCATGGAGGCGGTGAATTTCCCGTCCGAGGTGGAGGCGTTCAAGGTGTGGATGAAAAACCGAATGGCATACCTGGACGACGATACGAACTGGGCAAAGCTTCTGAGGCGGGCGGAGCTTCGAAAGGAGCAGACCGTACCGTGCAACTGACCCGGGGCGGCTGCACCGTGCCCCTTGCCGCGAATCCGGGAAATGCTTCCCGGCCCGGCGAAACAGCGGCCGCCGAGGGTATCGGCTGCCGGGGACTGCCGGAGACTGCCGGCGGGTCCGAGTACTTTTTAAGGAGTATTCCCAAGGAACGGTCCCCGTTAACGACCGGTCAAAGAAGCGGAACTTCCTTTTAGCATATTCACTAGCCGACAACCGGCCCCAATCCTCGGACGCGGCTCGGTATCGGCTGTACCAGAGATCAGGTGAGATTGTTTGTTTTACTCATCGGGAGGTTAATTATGCGGATTCTTTTTTCCATTATCATGGGCCTGTTGCTCCTGGGGCCCCTGAACCAGGCAGCGGCTTTGGACCTGTCCAACATTTTCCCACCGTCAACCCCCTCGGCGGACCTGTTTTCGGCTCCCACCAGATGGATCGAGCCGGCGGTGAATATGCGAGACGGGGGCGGTTGGACCATTCCCGGCAAGGGAGCGGTTCCCTACGACATCCTGTATCGCTCAAGGGAGCTGTACAACCTCCGGGACTCCGACAAACCCGTCATTCAGGCGCTTGGAATCAAGACACTGGTGGATTTCAGGGCCGAGGAGGAGCGGCATGAGAGTCCCGACGATCCCGATATCCTCTCCGCGGTGGACAGGGTGATTCACCTTGAGGTGGATTACAATAAGCTCGACACGGAGTACGAGGTGATGCGCTACCTTCACTGCACGCCGGATCTGCTCACGAACCCGGCCTACCGGACCCCTGACCCGGCACCCACCCAGGAGCAGCTCGATTATGCCTTGATGTACAACTTTATCGAGGGCAAGGTCGAGAGCGGGTATGTTGAGAGTTTCAGCGCGGTGGCCCGGAAACTGACCCCCGAGTTCGTTGCCGCCAACTATACGGACACTGACGGGCGCTACATCTACGTGCTCAGGGTGTATATCGACGAGTTCAACCAGTTCCTCAATCTCGTGAAGGACCTCGAGGATTCCCAGGCCCCCCTCCTGTTTCATTGCTCCGAAGGCAAGGACAGAACGGGGATCGCCAACGCCCTTGTGCTGAGGCTCCTGAATGTGCCCGACGGGGATATCCTGGAGGATTTTCTCGATTCCAACGATGCCGCGTCGTCGGTGGTGGGATTTCCCATCGAGGTGGTGCAAAAGGCCAATATGGTGGCGCTCCTGAAATGGATTCCGGCCAACCTCGAGCTGTTCGACTTTCGCATCAGCGATTTCGCCCGCTTAACCGAGCGACTCGCGCCCGTGGGGGGTCTGGTTCCAAGGGGGGGAGATTGGCGGTACAATGATTTCGGTTCCCAGGTCAATACAAATGCCGCTTTTGCCGATTTCACCGGAACCCTTGACGGAGAGTGGGTGGCCCGCGACTTCGAGGATGTCCAATGGCGCGAAGGAACGGCCCCCTTTGGGTATTCCGCCTATTCCTACAATCCCCTCACACCCGAGGCCCCTGATACGGGCGGCCGCGCCTGTTCCGTTTCCAGTACAAAATATCCGGACAATCCCCTTGAAAAGGGGCGGGCGAACGCAAACGATATCAAAACCGTCACGGCCTGCACCGACACGGTCTGCTCCGACACCACGAGCATCGGCTGCCCGTGCGATATCCAGGAGGAGGTGGACACCGATAAGATTCCCACCTATTTCTTCCGCCACACATTCGAGTTGGAAGGGGGCCTGCCCCAAGCCCTGGTTCTCCAGGGATATGTGGACGACGGGGCCGTGGTCTACCTGAACGGCGAGGAGGTTGCCAGAATCAATATGCCCGAAGGCTATACCGACGAAGATCTCCATGCATATACGGCAAAGGGATCCTTCATGGAGGGGTTTGAACCCCTTTACCTGAACAGCGATGCCCTTCGCGAGGGAAAGAACGTCCTGGCGGTGGAGGTGCACCAGGTAAGCCGGGGCAGCCAGGACCTCTACTTCGACATGGAGCTCCTGCGGGCCGGGGGAACCCTGGTGAAAGGATCGGTCACGGGACCCGACGGTCTTCCGGTTTCGCTTGCGGAGATGATCATCGAGGACCTCACGCCCCACAGGGTCTCTTACAAGGCGCCGGATACCGCCGATGGGGCGGATTCGTCGGGCGGACCCGTTTATAAGCAGTACCGCGTGACCACCAATATGAACGGTAATTTTACAAGAACCCTTGCGGCCGGAACTTACCGGATCTCCTCGGATGACGAGCGTTATCCTTCCGCTGCGGCCACCTCCTTTACCGTTGAACCCGGAGATGCGAGCCAATCCGTTTCCCACGCCATCCAGTGGCCCATTTCCACCACCGTGCCGCTTAAAAAGGGTGAGAACTGGTCCTACTGGCCTTCGACATGGGAGACGGCCGTGGTGGAAGAGATCCCCGATGGATGGAACCTGCGGACTTTCAACGACGACACATGGGCCGTGACCAACGGCGCCGTTTCATTTGCCGTGGATGCCCCCGACACCCCGGGAAAGCTGTTTTCCCCGGCGTTCACCGTGTACAATTCCGATGACGTTATTATCAATGAGGCCGGTGTGCCCATGCGGATGCTCTTCAGGAGGACCTTCACCGCAGCCCATCCCGAGAGCGTGACAAGAATCGCCGTCGACCATGTGATCGACGACGGCGCCGTGTTCTACCTGAACGGCGTGGAGGTGGGACGTTTCAACATGCCCGAGGGCGCCCTTGATGAAAACAGCATGGCCGCCGCAGTTACCAACGCGACCTTGAACACACTGGTTCTCGAGGGAGAGGCCCTGGACGCGCTGGTACGGGGGGAAAACCTCCTGGGTGTTGCCGTATACGGGTTCAGCAGCACGGTTCCCGTGAGCGTCGAAGGCCAGGAGCCCCGGGATGAGGCGTTGTTCTCCCTTCTCTTCAACGGATGCACCCAGGATCCGGAAAACCCCTCGAATTATAACGATTGCGAGATCCCCGGCGATGGACTGGGCAGCATCGCCCGCTTTGAGCTCGGCATCGGCGACACGGCCCGCGAATTCCTCGAAGCATCCGGAAAGACGATGGAGCTTCTGGGGCGAAAGATCGCCAACAGCAGCGACGTTGACTTCGATCTCGGCATAACGATGACAACCCGGTCCGTTCAGGTGGCCGGAAAGGTGATCGATGCTTCGGGCAACCCCCTTTCCGACGTTACGGTTGAAATCAAGAACACGGATGTCAAGGGGGTCACGGATGACGACGGAAGCTTCAACCTCTACGCCCCCGCCGGGGAGGTGGTCCTGCTGGTGCACATTCCCGATGATCCGGACCTGAGGGTCCTTTCCCACGACCTGGTCGTACCGGCCGGCGGCGTGGGGGATCTTTCCCTGACCCTCCTTGGCTCCAATGAGCTTCCGAGTTACGAGCTCAGCCGCATGCCGGAACCCCAGGTGATCGCGGCGGGCATCAGCCCCTCCATCGTGGACGCCTCGGCATCCGAAACCCTTGTTTCGCTCCTTGCGATCGTGCGCCCCGGTGAACTGCCGGTTCTGGGCGTGGAGATGCAGAGCAAGGAGGGGGGCTCCTTCATGATGCAGAAGAGCGGGGAGCTTGGAAACGGGGATGAGATCTGGACCTTCCAGGCATTTCTCCCCAGGGGAACGACCCTGAAGTTTCTCTCCGAGGATGTGATCACCGGTATCACGGCAAGGGACGGACAGAGGGTCTCCCCGGCGTTTCCCCTGTACAGCCTCTCCAATCGTAAAAATATAGACGGGCCGGAAAACGAGCGAACCCTTGCCTACAGCAGCCTGGACAGGACGGTCGCCAAAAGGCCCCAGCTCATCGCCTGCGGCCAGAGTCCCTCGGTGGTTTCCATGGACAACCATTCCGCCCAGATTCTCGCCGTGGTGAGGCCCGGGGAAAACGGGCTGGAACGGGTTACCCTGAAAAAGGGGGATTGTTTTGGTTGCACCACCCTCATGAGTGTCGCCGGAAGGCTTCCCAACGGCGATTACATCTACGCCGGGAGCATGGACGGGATAGCGCCGGGTTACCATAACGAGGAGCGGGACATCCTGCAACAGGGATGGGCCGTGACCGCCACCGATACACAAGGAGGGGAGAGCAATGCGTGTTTCCATATCGAATGGCCTGTGGATTAGTCTGCTGATTTGCCTCCTTCTCTGCGGCCCCTCCTTCGGGGGGGCTGCCGAATGGGAGCTCATCCACGATAACGGGAGCGCGGGGTTTACCGCCTCTCCCGCAAGGATCGGAGACACCCTCTACCTTTCGGACGACGCAGGCAATGTGATCGCCCTGGCCGTGGGCGAGGCGCTCCCTGATCTGCCGATCCTGAATCCCGGGGAGAATACCGAAAATACCGGAAATACCGGAAATGGTGTTTTGTGGAAAACGGGGCTCGGTTCAAGGGCGGTCGGCGCGCCCGTGGTCGGGCGCAACGGACAGTTGTTCGTGCTCACCGAGGGGTGCAAGCTCTTTGCGCTTGACCGCAACAGCGGGGGCAAGGAGTGGGAACTGCTCCTTGAAGAGGATCTTTGCGCCTCGGCCCCGGCCGTTTCCGGGATCAATGCCGTTTACCTGGTCTCCCGGGCCGGCAGGTTGATTCGTGTCTTCAACGGGGTCGTTTCACGAACAACGGACCTCTCCCCGGGAAGCCCGCCGGGCGCCGCCTTTGTTTCGTCCCCCTCGCTGGGCGAGGACGGAACCGTTTATGTCGCCGACAACAGGGGGGGCGTTCATGCCGTCCTTGACGGGCAGGTGCAAGCCGTCGCCCAGGTGGGAGCGGCCGTGGCCAGCAGCCCCGTGCCGGTCGACGGGGGCACCCTGCTGACGGCAACGGTGGACGGATCACTCCACGCGCTTTCCATGGCCGACCTTTCGCCCCGCTGGTCGGTTTCGGGGCTGGGGATTCTTGCCGGTCCGGTGGTGGCGTCCGACGGGCGAATCCATTTTATAACCGAGGGCGGGACGGCTTCGGTGAATAGCGACGGGGGCGGTTTGACGACACCGGAAGATATGCAAACGGACGCTTTCAACTCCGCGCCCATTGTCACCACGTCGGGGGTATGGGCGGTGGATCGGAGCGGTTCCCTTTTCAGGCAGTCGGGGAACGCCACCACCCGGGCCGCATCCCCTTTTTCCGGTGGGGACGAGGTGTACACGAACCCGGTGGTTGGAAGCGACGGCACGCTCCATGCGGCGACCCAGTCGGGCAAGGTTTACGAAGCTTCCGCCGCGCCCCTGGATACGGCCGCGCCCTGGCCCGCGTGGGGGCAGTATTCCCACCGCAGGTCGGGCGACTGGCCGAAACTGAATCTCTCTTCCGGGCCCGTTGCCCTTTCCTGCAACAGGGACACCGCATCAACGGAGGGGACCTTTTCCCTTGGAAACGGCGGCCCGGGTACGCTTGGGTGGACCGCCCAGCTGGTTGGGACCACCGGGGTCATCTCGCCGTCAACGGGAACCCTTGCCCCCTGGGGCATTGTTTACCCATTGGTGAGAATCGACGAAGAGTGCGCGGAGCAGGGAGATATCGAGGCGGAGATCCTGGTCACGGATCAATTCGGAAACCAGAGGACCCAGGCGCTCCATATCCTGAAAAATCCCGTTTGCGTTTCCGAATCAAGGATCGACGTGCTCTCCTGCGAACCGGAAGCGGCATTCGGGATCACCCTTTCCGCCTGCCTGGGCAGGGGATATTCATACGAGATAACGGCTCCGGCCTGGCTGACGCCCAGTGTTGCCGAAGGCAAGCTGGCGGGTGGGGAGGAAACGCAAATCCTCTTCAGCGTTGCCGAAGACGAGGTGATCCTCTGCAATCTGGAGCAGGTGATCCGCATCGTTGCTAAAGAGGGCGGGGCTCCTGCGGGCAGCGCGAACGAGGGGAACATTGTCTGGGACAAGCGGGTCCGGCTCTCCATGGAGCAGGCAAAATGTTGCAGCCCCGTCACGAAACTCGCTGAATTCGATGGACTTCCCATTGCCGGAATCGGCGCCAGGGGAGACAGTGTATCGCTTCTCGGCAGGGACAGCAACCTGATTATCGAAGCCGGTTCGGGAGAAACACTGTTTGAAATGGATCGATTCGGTTGGAAGGTCAACTACACGGAGCTGGACTGGGCCGAACATCTGGTGGGTGACGGAGACGGCTTCGAAGCGGCAGCCTTTAACTACGGCACGCCGTTGTTTCTGGAGGACGATCTGTATATTCCCTGTTCCGACAGATTCGTGAGGCGTTACGAGGTTCCGTCCAACGAGGAGCTCAGGGCCTCCGGAGGGAACAGCACTCCCGAAATGAAGTGGGAGTTCGATGCCGAAGGGATCATGTTCGGCGCTCCGGCAATGGGAGACGGCAAGCTTTTCGTGGTGACCACGGACGGGGTGCTCTCGGCCATAAAAAATAAAAACGGCAAGCAGAAATGGGAAGAGGAGCTGGATGAACTGAGCTCCTTTGAACCGCAAATGGTGCGTCCCTATCTGAAGGGAATAAGCAGCGGCAGCGGAGGGGTTTCATTTGATCAGGGGGGTACGCGCCACGGTGCTGTTTCGGCCGTGGGATCGGACGGCGAGGAGGTTGTGATCGTTTCCTCCAGGGCCAGGAATATCATGGCCTTTGACGGAGAGAGCGGAAAGCTCCTGAGGTATTTCCCCGCTTCGGCCGTCATGGGAACCGAACCCGTGGTTCACAGGGTGAGCGGAGGGGATCATATTCTCTTCGGCACCTGGGACGGGTACGTGGGGATCCTCTCACCGGATTTCGACCTCCTCGACAAGTGTGACGTGGGGGGCCCCGTTTCAGGGAAAATGATCGTGGACAACGGTACGATCTATGTGGGGAACACCGACGGCGTTCTTAATGCGGTCAATATCCTCCAGGAGGCGGGGGCAGAGGGAACCGTGCTAAAACTCCGGAAGGCATGGGAACGCTCCCTTGTTCCCGAAACCGGGACGGATGCGGAAAAACTCTGGTCCATCTATCCCCTGATCGTGGACGGTCCTGATCTCTGGGTCGCGTCCACATCCGTCGGAGAGGATGTGTCGGCTCGGATCGCGCGGGTTGATACCCTCGGAGGGGCCGTGACAAATATCATCCACGACTTCAAGGAGGGGGAAAGGTTGGTTGGAGTGCCCGCAATCATCGAGGATCGAGCGTTCATGGCGACCCTCGGGAATCCGGGGGACAACGGCTCGGTTTACCAGGTGGATTTTCAACAGGCTCCGCCCACGTTTCCCATCGAGTACAGGGTCCATCCCGGAACCGTGATCTGCCCTGACCAGGATCTCACCATCCATATTCGGCGCAAGCCCGGGGAAGCTCCCCTTCGCCTGTCCGCAGGGCGTCCCGGGTTCGAATTGAATCCCGTTGATTTCGCAACGCCGTCGGACGGCTCATGGGCATGGATGCGGATCCCGAGCGAGCAGTTGCACTGGATGAACGGGTGGCTTCAGGAGACTCAGCAGCTCGACATCTATGCGGATTGGACCTTCAGATTCGAGAACGACGAAAATGCGGTGGAAATCACGGTGAAAATCCAAGAACTCTGTGAGTAACTGTCTGTAAGTTAAGCTTAAGGCGGCTCGAAGGGGGGGATCTCCCCTTTAAGCCGCCTTTTTTTGTGGGAACAGTCACTTTTTTTTA
>PPCM01000367.1_pt1 | contig 47781 bp, 40 predicted proteins | sample 1555541 | NCBI WGS metagenome assembly PPCM01 (sample SAMN05284479, study PRJNA326546) | Marine sediment metagenome, whole genome shotgun sequencing project. | isolation source: marine sediment | place: Germany: Wadden Sea | collected 2012-09-05
ACCTAGACCTATTCCAGTCATATCATCTCGCTTAATAAAAATATTATAATCCTTAAAATCATTGCTAATATTTTCTAACTTATGTAGTGGGGTTGGTAAGAAACACGTATTAACTTTATCTATTCTTCTCATTTCTTGAATACCTCTCTATCTTCATATAACTAAATTTTACTAAAATAAAACTGTAAAAACAATGATATTTTATACACAATCGTATTTTTCTGTATATTTTATTATACTTATAGTCCGATTTCTCTAGATTTTTGTAATAAATCATAGTAAAATGTGTTTAGGAGTTGATAGAATGGAACTAAATAAGAATTCACAAAAGAAGCTAGAAAGAATCCTAACTACAGCCAAAGAACAGTTCGATCAACACGGTTACAATAAGACTACTATGAACAGCATCATTGTTGCGTCACATATATCTCGTGGTACAGTCTACAAATATTTTAGTGACAAACAAGTACTTTACGAAGCATTAATCATAGACATATACTCGAAAGAAATCAAAGAATTTGAAGAAATAATTGAATCTAATACAAATTTCAACAATAAAATTGTAGAAATAATAAAAATTAGAATGGCAAAATACTCTAATACAAATGAAAAATTCTATGAAGATAGATACTTTAAGAGTCAACACTTAGAGAACTTCATTACTAACTACACAAAAGAAATTAAGAATCTACGAAAAACTCTCTATACACAAGGGAAAAAAGAAGCATATATAGATAAAGAAATAACTGATGATACATTGGAATTATATTTCGAAATAATTCAAGAAGGGCTATTGAAAAGATTTCATGAAATAGCGAATCTAAGTAATGAAAAACTATCAAATTTATTGATATTAATATACTCAGGTTTATTACACAAGAAATGTGATAGTCAAACCCCAATTTATCTTGAAAAATAAACTAATTATGAAGTAAAAACAGCAATAATAATATTGCTGTTTTTTTGGATATGAGTTAGATAATAACTGGAAAAGACTTTTGATGAATCAATTAAAACCGAATCATTTTTACTCTAATAGCTATCAAAAATAGATATTTTTATGTTTTGATAGTCTAAAGCTACAAATTTATAATCATATTCAAGGAAAAGTCTTAATAGGAAATATACAACTAGTAAATATCAAAGACTATATAAGTTCCTCTAAACAGGGCAAAAAAGAGTATTCTCAATAAATCAGAATTTTATTGAATTGACTAATAATAAATTTAGTACTAGTCAATAGATATTATATACAAATACAGTCTGATGTAGACTCGGAATTTTTAGTAAGATAAAGCAAGTGTTCACACCTTACAAAATTCTACAAATAACACCCTCTAATCGAATTTCGAGAGAACAAATAATTTATAGTAGTAATATATAAAGAACTAGAATATTTGAATTCTTGATTCACCATGTGATCACATAGTGAATGAAGACACTTAACAAGGAATAAAGAATTACCAAAATGTTATTGGTCACCAAGAATTATATCAACGTTTAATTCTATGAACATTATTCTAAGTTATATAGATGACTTATCTTTGAATAATAATTTATAGTTTTTTGGTGATTTTTGCAAGTCTCTTATTCCAATCGAAAATTAAAAAGACGAATAGTTGTCAGTTAGATTAGTTATTATTTCGAACCAAATTGACTCTTGATATTTCTTTCATGTTCTTTCATTAATTATGAAAACTGCTTTTTACTTTCACAAAAAATGAAAAATAACTCATTTGAGTATAACAAGCGTGTTTGAACGTATTGTTGTAAATATGTACACTAAATTAGAGTTATTAACTTTTTAAAAATTTCGCAGTATTTATTTCTTAAATTGAACATAGTTTCACAATTATACTAAGTAGTGAATACCAGTAATTATTTTTTAGAGTTTCCTTAATATTATTTATAACTAGATTCATAATTATTACGATTTAATTTTCGATAGAATATAATAAAGGCATAGTTTTATCACTCATTAGTTTTTAACTCGATATATAGATAGTTATATATTTATTAAATGTAGTCAATTGTTATTTCATTTTATTAACCTTGTTTTTTACTGTGGAGCGATCATGCAAGTTTTTAGTATTCATCAACCCGGAATCATATAATAATACTTACTATTCATTCGAAATATATTTGGTTCTAAGTTTACTATAGTTAATCTAAAATCTACAATAATCACTATTAAGAGTATCAATATTAGTGGAATTTGATTTTTTGATACTCTTAATAGTGATAATCTAAAATTTTCAAACGAAAAGGACAAGTTCTTTAGAATCAATATATACATCTTTGGAATGAAAGTTTAGTAGGTGATGTTCAATCTAAATAATTGTTCTGTTGTGATTAAGACTAAAGAAAAAAACGAGAATTATCTTCAGATAACATTCTCGTTTTTTTATTACGGTCAATATTTATACCACTGTTTTAACATCACTCATCACTACTATTTAACTGTATTTTGACTCTTAAAAAAACTTTCATGAAAGGCTTTACAAATAAAAGTTTAAGTGTTAAACTAAGTTTGCAAAGTCAAGAATTCTAATTGCTTTTTTGATTTTTTAAATACAAGAAATCTTTGATTAGTATATTTGCTAATCCAAGTATATTTGTTTTTGATCGAAATTTTGATAGTGTCAATATATCTAAATTCATTAAGTTAGAATTTAAATTATTCTTTATTAAAGAGATACTTTCTGATACATTCTCAATTATCATGCTGTTTATAACGATGGCTTTGGGATTGAGCATTTGGCTGATATTATTCACCATCAAGCTTACGTATTCAATGAATTCTGCATATATTTTCATCGCATATGGGTCTTTTCTTTTATATCGATCTGTAAATTCATTGATAGTTATCTTTTCATTTGTGGATTTGAAGTATTGTTCTAGTATTGCGGAATCTTTTATATAGGTTTCTAAACACCCTTTATTCCCACAAACACACTGACGACCATTCGGTTGTACAATCGTGTGTCCTATCTCACCTGCATATCCATCAGAACCGACATAAAGGTTACTGTTTATTATAACCCCCATTCCTACACCTGGACCTATTGTTATTGAGACTATGTTTCGTTGTGTAGGGAAAGAAATGTTTTCTCCCAACGCTGAGATATTCGCTTCGTTTTCTACATAAGTATCAATTCCTGTGTAGTCTTCGATAATATTCTTTAACTCGATATCTTTCCAATTATTATATGGAGTGTATTTAATTTTCTTCTCATTATCTACAATTCCATAGATTCCTATTCCTATTCCTATTATTCCATATGTGGATTTTGGAGAATTAGCTTTCAAATCGTCGATTGTAGCTAATATTTCCTTTAAATAGACACCGAAATTCGAATCACTTATTGGTCTTGTTACTTCATAGAGAATTTCTCCATAAAGATTAGTAACAGCGCTTAAGATTTTTGTAGGTTGCAACTCCAAACTCAAGATGCTTCCAGCACTCTCATTAAGAGCAATAACATTAGCACTTCTACCACTTGTTTTTACGGTTTTAGTTGTTTCCTTTACTAACTCTTTATCCAGTAATTCAGAAATAATTGAAGACACAGTAGCTTTATTTAGAGTTGTCAAACGAGCTAACTCAATTCTCGACGTTTCTTTCAACTCCATGAGTTTCCCTATTAGCAAATTAGTATTTTGAATTTTAATTGATTGTGAGTTTGATTTTTTCATCTAATCACCCTTTCAGTTAAATAAATTATAAAACAAAAAATTAGGATTAGCAAACTATAATCCATTAAAGATATAAAAGGAGATAATTATGAAATATTATGAAAATGTAGAAAAAATCAAGTACGAAGGTTCAAAGAGCTTAAATCCATTTGCTTTCAAGTACTATAACCCAGATGAAGTGATTTTAGGTAAAAAGATGAAGGATCATTTGAAATTCTCAATGGCTTATTGGCATACCATGACTGGTGAAGGTAGCGACCCATTTGGACAAGGAACTATGGAACGTCCTTGGGATGAAAATACATCAGATCTAGAAAAAGCTAAAGTAAGAGTAAAAGCAGCATTTGAAATTATGGAAAAATTAGGTTTAGAATACTTTGCATTCCATGATAGAGATATCGCTCCTGAAGGAGCAACAATTGAAGAGTCAAACCACAATCTAGATGTAATAGTTGATCTGATTGAAAAAGAAATGAAACGAACTAGAATAAAATTATTATGGGGTACAGCAAATGCCTTCAGTAATAAAAGATATGTGAATGGAGCAAGTACAAGTCCAAACGCAGATATTTTTGCTTTTGCTGCTTCTCAAGTTAAAAAAGCAATGGAAATAACAAAACGTTTAGGTGGAACTGGATATGTATTCTGGGGTGGACGTGAAGGTTATGAAACTCTTCTAAACACTGATATGAGTTTAGAACAAGACAACTTCGCTAGATTCCTACATATGGCAGTAGATTATGCGAAAGAAATCGGATTTGAAGGAGACTTTTGGATTGAACCAAAACCAAAAGAACCAACGAAACATCAATACGATTTCGACAGTGCAACTGTAATTTCATTTTTACGTAAATACGATTTAGACAAACACTTTAAATTAAATATTGAAACAAACCATGCAACACTTGCTGGACATACAATGAATCATGAACTTAGATTAGCTGCTGATAATGGTATGTTAGGTAGTGTTGATGCCAATCAAGGTGATTTATTATTAGGATGGGATACAGATCAATTCCCAACAAATGTTTATGATACTACTCTAACTATGTATGAAATTTTAAGAGCTGGTGGCTTTGTAAATGGTGGTTTAAACTTTGACGCAAAAGTTAGAAGACCTTCATTCACTAAAGAAGACTTATTATTAGCTCACGTAGTAGGTATGGACACTTACGCAGCAGGGCTAAGAATCGCTGCTAAACTATACGAAGACGGTGTATTTGAAGAAAACTTAAAACAAAGATATCGCTCATATAACAGTGGTATTGGAGCAAAAATAGTAAGTGGTGAAGTTGGATTCAAAGAATTAGACGCATACGTTAAAAATAAAAAGGAATTAGATAAAAATGAATCAGGAAGACAAGAAGTCTTAGAAGCGATTTTAAATCAATATATCATTGGGTAGGTGAAAAGAATGTATATCGGTATTGACTTAGGTACATCAGGAGTAAAATTAATTCTTGTAACAAAAGAAGGTAGGGTAATTAAAACTGTCACAAAATCATATGATTTATTAATACCTAAACCTTCATGGACAGAACAAAACCCTAATGATTGGTACATCCAAACACTAGAAGGATTAAAAGAACTAACCGAAGAAAATAAACAAATTAATGGAATTAGTTTTTCTGGACAAATGCATGGTTTAGTTGTTCTTGATGAAAATGATAATGTGTTGAGAAATGCATTATTGTGGAATGATCAAAGAACGGTTAAAGAAGTAGAATACCTTAATAATGAAGTTGGAATTAAGTCATTACTACAGTATACAGGAAACATTGCTCTTACGGGATTAACAGCTCCAAAGATACTTTGGATAAAGAATAACGAACCAGAAATCTTTAGTAGAATTAGCAAAATTATGCTGCCTAAAGATTATCTAATCTATAAATTAACAGGTACTTTTGCATCAGACGTATCAGACACATCTGGAACTTTGTATTTTGATGTAAAGAATAGATGTTATAGTAAAGAGATGCTTGAAATTTTAAACATCAACGAAACACAACTACCAAAAGTTTTTGAGAGCGCAGAAGTAGTTGGTAAGTTAACCGAAGAACTTAAAAAAGAACTCTCAATAACAAAAGATGTCAACGTGATTGCCGGTGGTGGCGATCAAGCAGTTGGAGCTATCGGTGTTGGAATCATTAATGACGGAGCTTGTTCGATTAGTTTAGGTACAAGTGGAGTTGTATTTGTAGCATCAGACAATTTTAAAGTTGATAATCAAAGTTACTTACAATCATATGCTCATGCAAATGGTAAAAACCATTTAATGGGTGTAATGTTAAATGCAGCAGGATCTTTGAAATGGTGGAGTGAATCAGTTTTTAATCTTAATGATTATCCTCTGTTTTTTGATAATATAAGTAAAACGTCTATTGACGATTCACTTTACTTCTTACCTTATTTGACAGGTGAAAGATCTCCGATAAATGATTCAGATGCACTGGGCGTATTCTTTGGTCTAGGGTTGCAACACAGGAAAGAACATATGGATCGTTCCGTTGTAGAAGGTGTAACTTTCGCGGACTACAAATAAGAGAATTCAACAATCAATAATATACACTTAAAAGAGACTGCTTAAGTTGGTCTCTTTTTATTTTATTTAATAAATATAGTTTATATTGTATACTATACCTATAAAACAAAGAGGAGGATTTTATGAAAGAGAAACTAGCTACAATAATTAAATCGAAGTTGGTAATTGGTATTTTAGCAGGAATCATCATATTATTTGCTATATTCTTCCCACACACAGTTAAAACAAAAGCAATTAGTGAATTAGCAGGAAACTACACTGTAAGTTATGAAAGATATGTTTTGCACCAAATGGTAGAAACAAAAACAGAAAACGTGTGCCTTCCAGGTACTGTAATACGTACTAGAATCGTCAAATACGGGCTTGACGGAGAGATTAACTCAATTCATATAGAGAATTGTGATGCTACACAAAAAACCGTTACATATCAAAAGGGTGGGCTATTAAAAGAAATAACTCAAATCACTTTTGTTGGTGATGCAATTAGAACCAATGTAATGGAGTACAATAAAAATGGACTACCTGTATTAACTACTACTTCATTATCAGGAACAGTAACAACAGTAGAAGGGGAATACGATGAAGATCACATGATGATCAAACAAACTACGAAAGTAACATTTATTGGTGAAGTTATACTTGAAACAGTTGAAACCTATAAAGATGGAGATATCGAAGAAATCGAGTATTCAAACCCAGTAACTGGAGAAGAGATTACCTTAACTTGTTTGCCAAATGGTAATTGTGATATCGATTCATTCTCATCGCCAGACTACGATGTATCAATGAATACAACTTCAGGTTTCTATGAAGTGGATGCCAATAGTAAAACGCAACAAATCGCATATACACAAATCACAACATGGAATTATATGGCATTTTTAACAGACGCAGCTTCAGCCGCAGAAGTGTTAAATAATTAATTTCCTTAAAGACGAACTAAAAATGTTCGTCTTTTTATTGCTACTATTTGAGTAAATTAGTTTTAAAACTAATCTAACAGCGTTATAATTATCTTAGATTAAAGGAGAAAGGATGACCTAAATGATTTATAACAAATTAGTTCGAGACCGAATTCCTGAAATAATCAACTATTCAGGTAAGTCTTGTACGACAAAGACTCTAACAAATGATGAATACAAACTGGAATTGAAAAGAAAACTTGTTGAAGAAACGAAAGAATTACTAGAAGCAGAGACAGTTGAAGAAGTGATTGAAGAGCTAGCTGATATTTATGAAGTCATTGAAAGTATCTTATTTGATGAAAAAATAGACATCAAAGACATACAAGACAAAAGAGTATGTAAAAACATTAAAAAAGGTGCATTTGAAACCAAGACATTTTTACAAGAAGTAAAGTAAGTGATAGAACACTATAAAAAAGAGGTTGTCATTTAGACAACCTCTTTACATTAATCTTCTAGAGAAGTTTCTCCATCTACACCTATATAATCTACATATCTCGATTCCCCAATTTGAACAAAATTCAGAATAGTTTCAGGGTCTTCAATAGAAGATACTTTAACATACTTAGATGAAATAGTATATAAATAATCTCCAATATACTTCGCTTTATATACATATATATCATAATAATTCGCTTCACTATGTAATACACGTGCTCGTTCACTAATTTCTCCACTCTCAATATCTAAATTAAGAACCAAAACACCTGATTGATATGAGTAATTACCATCACTCCAATCATAAGATCCATATGGCAAGGTAATAATCCCTTTATCAATAGATACTAGTAAATCTTTATGGTTATAAATAGTTGAAGTATAAATATACTGGTTATCTGCGTAAGGATAAACAATTTCACTCGCAACAACTGCTTTTGATTTATCACTAATATCATATAACGAAATTTTTAAACCTCTTGTTCCGCCTTCTAGATCTCCAAACCCAATTCCTAACATATAGTTTTCACCAATCGGTTGTAAATATGCACTGAATCCAGGAATTTCAAGTTCAGATAACACTTTCGGATTTAAAGGATCACTTAAATCAATCACGTAAAATGGATCCGTATTCAAGAACGTTACAACATAAGCATAATCCCCAACAAATCGAGTTGATTGTACACTTTCACCTGGTTTACCAAGTCCTTCCAAAGTTGAAACAACCTCTAAATCTTTATCTAAAACAAATAAACGGTTATTAACCTCTGAAGTAGAATTCCACCACCACCAATTACTTGTGGTAGTTACAATTCTTAAGTATCCATCATGTTCATCCATCGCGAACTGATCCAAAGCCATACCTGGAACTTCACCAGTACTATTAAACTCCACTTTACCTTCATCAATTTCGACTTTAACAATTGAAGTAGCTATCTCATAAGGATCTTCTTCTAAAGTAACCTTAGAAGAGTCATCTCCATCATCTATAGCTTCCTCTAAAATATCATAAACCATATAATTCCAATTCCATTTAGTAGCAGTCAAATAAATGCTATCAATGGATACATATAAATTATATCCACCTTCACCTAATACTACCTCAGTTGATACTTCTTGAGTATCTAAATTGATTCCAAAGAATGAAGTATATGTAGTAGGTTCTGTTCCTTCAACGTAAAGAATATCTTCATAACCCAATTCTACTGAAGTACCATTTACATTATAACTTGGTAAATAATTATCTAAGTTGAAATCATAATCCTCATAATTTGTCATATAAAATGGGATATATTCATTGGTTACAAAGTAAATATTATCGCCAATTTTTCTTGATCCAACAAAATTACCACTAATTTCATATTCATTCACTAACTCGAAATCTTCTTTTGAGTATTCCATCACTCTTGTAACAGTATGATACTCATAATATGAGCAGTAAGTACCGGATTCTTTTGATTCATTTCCCTCTTCATCATAATATGGTTCAATCGTTTCTTCATCTTGGCAACCATAATAATATGAATTCCCAACAACAATTAAGCGATCATCATCAACATACATTCCGTTGAAATAGAAGTATTCATGATCCCCACCCAAACTATCATATGTAAGTTCTTTTACTAAAGTTAATGCATCGGTTCCTAGCCCGTTTGTATATGCTAATACAATCTGTATTTTATTATAGTTTTGAATGTAAATGTATTTTCCATCTGTTAATACATTATCCATTTCATCGACACCTTCAACTTGATTATTAGTTTCACTATAATCATCACTACCCGAATCGTCTTTAGAGTAATCGTTTGTAGGAGCAGAATCAGTAGTTTCCAAATCACCCTCAGCCATCATGAAATTTCTACCAAAGAACGAATTAACATTATCTTGTTTCTCTTTAAAAGCAGTAAACAATGCTAACACTTCAGTTCCGGTTGTAAAAGTCCCAACATTATTAGAGTCCTCAATGCAAATTTCATCTGCTAAATGAAATCCTTCACTACATTCCTTACCGCTATCATCATTTTTGATTCCACAACCAGTTAGTAGTATTAATCCAAATAAAACAACTAAAATCTTTTTCATTTATTTTGCCTCCTTTAAATACATTTCCTAAACCTTTTCTTGTTCAATTATAGTTTATAACAAAAACAATCATAAAATAAAGTCTTTTCTCCAAACTACAAAAATCATAAAGTAAAATGCAAAAAATGCATTATTATTTGTAAAGATAGCCTCTAGTTGTATAATTAAATTAGGAGATAGGAGGTACTTTTATGAGAAAATCACTAATAAAATATCGACACGGAAACGAAGAAGGATATATGCATTATGTAATCTATGAGGAAAAATTCATTGTTTTATCCCAAATGAAATCAAACAAAGTAGACTATATTAAAGAACATGGAAAACTAGAAATTACATTTGATATGCAAAGTGATACATTCGATCCAGTAAAGGCAGAAATCATAACAGATTCTTCATATATTCATCGCGTTTTAAACGAAATGAAGTCAAATGAAAATAGTTACTTTCGTGAATATGAGGAAGGTTTATGTGCTATCATAATCCATAAATAAAAGGAGTTCAATGAACTCCTTTAAACTATTTTTGCCTCAAAATTCTCAAATACAGCATTATCGTATCTCTCTCTTACAAAATCAAGTTCCTCTTGTGTTCTTGCAGTATAAGAGAAAATTATCATACCCTTTTTCTTAAGTTTATCCAACTTCTTATATGGTAAATCCTTAAACCCATAATTAATGAAATCGGGTTTCGTGCGACAATTAAACAATAGATGTCCGGACATTTTGCCCGTCAAATGATACTGTCTATACTTGAATTTTTCAGAGATAAATCCTCTAATTACTTCTGGAGCTAGATTTCTGAAATCAATCAAAACCCTAGGGTCAAAACTATGAATAGCATAAGTATTAGGAATATCTTTCATGAAATCTAAAAACAAAGTAACTAATTCAGTATGCCTTCTTGATGGTTTAAACTCTATTAGTAGTTTTGTAGTTGTTGGCAAAGTATCAAACAATTCACTCAATAATGGAATTTTCTCATTCGTATCTTTAATATTGTATTTTTGTAGTTCCTGATAACTACACTCTTCTACTACAAGATCAACTCCACATAATCGTTTTAATGTTTTGTCATGAAACACAACTATTTGCTTGTCAGTTGTTAACTGAATATCACACTCAATATCGTATTGCTTATCCACCGCATGTTGAAATGCAGCCAACGTGTTTTCTGGATATAGTTCGTTATGTAACCCTCGGTGTGCAAAAAGGTTATCTATCATCCATTTAGTATCTTTCATGTATATCACCTTCAACAATATTATAACAAAATTATCTTAAAAGTTGCTTAAATATTTTATTTATATGATTATTCAATTAACTTCTTTACAAAAAGCTCATAAAGTATTAAAATTTATAATGAAAAAGCGGTTGTGGCGGAATGGCAGACGCGCTACCTTGAGGGGGTAGTATCTATGATGTGTGGGTTCAAATCCCATCAACCGCACCATACAAAAAAAAACAGTGACTTCATTTGGAGTCACTGTTTTTTTTGCGCATTATAAACGTATTATTGCTTATGATTCTCTTTAAACCTTAAAACAATCACTGGTATCAGTAAAAACTGTAAAATTATTCCAGGGAAAGAACCTGTAATGCTGGTTAGAAATACTGGTATAAATGTGACACTATCTAAAAATAACAAAAGTACAAAAGTATATACAACTCGTCCTATAACTGCACCAACAAACAAAGAGATGTAAATTGAAATTACTTTATTTAGATTTCGATTAATCAAGAACTTATAACTAAGACCGGTAACAACCGCATATGTAGCAAGTTCAAACGCCATAATCAACGACATTGGATAACCTGGCATCCCAAATATAATCATTCGTAGCAAAGGTGCTATAAACCCTACAATTCCAGCATAAAGCGGACCCAAGAAGTAAGCTGCAATAATTACCGGAAAGTGAATGGGTGTAAGCATTTGTCCAAGCAAAGGTACTTGCATCGTTAAAAATGGTAAAACCAGGGCTAAAGCTAGGAATAATGATGATAGTGTTAGTGTTTTTGTTTTCATGTTTCTAATCTCCATTCTACTATATTGTCAACTCTATTCTATCATCTATTTAGATTTTGTATAGTACGTATGCTAAATAGATACTTTTATCGTTAAATTTTATGTGAAAATGTTTTCGTATCATGCTATAATAAAAATACAATCAGGAGGTGCTCTCATGAAGACAAAAAGAATTATCACGAACGAAGATGCAAACCTGTTTTTCAACAGTTCTCTGAATTCAATAGATGATGCATTGGGTGTTGCAATATTCGATGAATTTACACAAATGATTAGTTTTGATTTTACTGCCACTTTACTCCTATCTTTCAAAGGTGTATACGCAGAAACACTTTATCCTATTTATGACTCAAAATTGTCTGATAATTTTGGTTCAAAACTGATTAGTGTACTTAAGGAAGGCTTAACAAAGAAAACCACTTATAAATATGAACGAATTTCAGATTCGGGAATAATGAAATTTGAAGTAAAACTATGTAAGGAAGATGACAAAGTATATTTGTACATCTTTTGTTTTGATAAATTAGTAGAAACAGAACAGACATTATCGCTGATATCTAACGTTACTGGCGCAGGTAACAGTATTTTCGTTGGAAACACATGGTGGATTGATTATGATTATCATCATCATCATTTCTATCAATCTGATAATGGACCGAACATTCTCGGGATTCCATTAAGCGCGGATAAACTCTATAGTACAAGAAAATTCAGTACAGTAAGAGAAAACGCAAGAAAGGTTTCACCTTTTTACGATGAATGTATTAGTGTAGAAAAAGAAAATTTCGATCAGGTAAAGCACAATAAATCTGATTACTTCGGTGGGAGAACTCCAGCTGTCTCTGCAGATGGAAAAATCGTATGGGTAGAAGCATATGGTAAATGTCTATTAAGATATCCAGATGGATCCCCTAGATTTTTCATAGCGATTGACATTTATTTATCTGATAAAACAGAACAATTAAATCAATTAACTATCATAAATTCATTAACCGACATTGGGCTTATCAATTCCCAAGTTGGTATTTGGTACTATCAAAGACACTTTACTGAAGGAAGATATTTTTTCACTAACTCACACATTAACATGATGGACATCAAAGATAAAAATGAAAAAGAAATTACAATTGATTACATAAAAACACATTTTGCAAAAGTAACAGAAAAATACCCAGAACATCAAAACCGTGTGTCTGATTTCTTTGAAACACACAACAGGATTTTTTCAGAAGGCCTGGACAAGTATAATGTGATAATCCCTGACGATAATAATGATAGTGACTTAAAATGGTTGGAAGTAAGAGGGACAGTAATAAAAAGAGATGAAGAAGGAAATGTTGTTCTATTCGTAGGTGTAAATGTAGACATCACTAATTCGTATAATAGAGAACAAGAATTAAAGAGATTAAAACTACAAAATGAACGATTACAATTGGCAGAAAAACTAGCTGTTAAAGCCGGTAACCTTATCGTGTGGTATCAAGATAAAACGTTATTACAAGATCGAGAATATATTTTTGGGAACGATGTATTTTACCAAAAACTTGGATTAGAAAGAAACAGTGAGGGATTGATATCAGTATCTGAATTATTGTCTACTATGTTAAAAGGAACAAAAAAGGACAAGAAAATCAGAAAGAAAATTATCACCGATCTTTTAGCAGTTTACTCATATAAAACAAATAGTTTTCATGATATCATTTCAAAACACCAAAACAAAATAACTGGAGAAATCGTATATTTTAGCAACTCCGTTGAAATTGAAGAAACTGATGAGGATGGAAACATTACTCTAGTCGGTGGAATTATGGTAGATATCACTGAAAACATAAAAAGAGAAGAAAAAATTAGATACCTTGCAAATCACGATGTGCTAAGTGGGCTATATAATCGAAACTACTTTGAAGACTACATTGTAAACCGTTTACCCGAAGCATACACGGTTGGTATCTTTGATTTAGATGGTCTAAAACTTATCAATGATGCCTTTGGACACCTTGAAGGAGATAAAGTAATTAAAGTAATTGCTGATTTTCTGTGCGAAACATTCACAAACAACTTGTTTATTGCAAGAATTGGTGGAGATGAATTTGTTGTTTTACTTGCAACAATTGAAGAAGAGGAAGTAAACGAACTCTTTACTTCTTTTGATAACCGAATCAAAGAGTATAACTTATCTTCTACAATTGAGATTAACGTTTCAAGAGCGGGTATAATAATATACAGTCCTAGGGATTCATTTGAGAAAGCTTTTGCTGCAGCTGAAAACAGAATGTATAAACGAAAACTAAACAACAGAACTTCTAGAAAATCAAAGGTTTTAGAGTCAATCATAGAGACATTAAATCAAAAAACCGAAGAGACAAAGGAACATAGTGATAGATTAGGAGCATTAGCTGTTAAGACAATGAATGAACTTGGCATGATTCGTCAAAGTGAACATGAGGATATATTGCTTTTAGCTAAAGTTCATGATATTGGAAAAATAACTATTCCAGATCACATACTAAATAAACCTGATAAATTGTCAAGAACTGAATTTGAAGTCATTAAAAAGCATTGTGAATCAGGGTATAAAATCATAAAAAACATCACAGATAGTGATTATGTTAGTGCCGGTGTGCTATCACACCATGAGAACTTTGATGGTACCGGATACCCTCAAGGATTAAAGGGTTCAGAAATTTCGATTTATGCACGTATAATTCGCGTTGTTGATTCATTTGATGCAATGACGAGTGAAAGGGTATACCAAAAGCAAAAAACGGCTGAAGAGGCAATTAAAGAACTTCAAAGATGCTCTGGAACTCAATTTGATCCAATAATTGTTGACGCATTTATAACTTCATATAAAAAAGATGTCTAATTTCTAGACATCTTTATTTTTTATTTCACGATGTTTTGACAAGTATGCTGGGATACTTTCATTGAAGAACATAATGAACACTTCAATCATAGTATCTAAATCTTCGGGTAATACTTCCAAAGCTTGCTGCATAGCTATTCCATCCATTGCTGCCACCAATAAAGAGGCAACACTTCTTTGATAAGCCTCATTTTTTACATCAAATGTTTTTCCAAATAATTTGGCGGTACTATTTATCATATTTTCATAGTTTTGTTGATAATCTTGCATTATTGAACTTCGTTTTCTAATTACATCACTAAAGAAATGAATATGCATTTTCTGCTCTTCTACTTTTTTTAATCGATTCGTCACTTGTTCATTAATCGTATCTGCAAGTTCTTGACGAGAAGCTTCAGCATCACTCTCTTCAACAGCCTCATATAATTTATTAGTGAAATGAAGAGTTTGTTTCATCACATCAAATAATAGTTCATCTTTGTTCTTATAGTGATGGTAAATCGAACCTGTTGTGACATTCGCTTTTTGAGCGATTTTACGCATTGATACTTCTTCCACCGGATGTTCCCTTAATACTTCAACTGTCGCATCTATGATTTTTTGTTTACGATATTTAGCTTCCATATATATTCCTTCTTTCTAACTTACATAACAAGTACAAAGAGTCAGCGAACTGACTCTCTTTTTTATTGTGCCATTGCTTCTATATTTTTATATGCTCTAAGATCAGTGTATAAATCCTCTTTATAAGGATTGCGTTTTGTTTTCACTACCTTGTACACCATATATGATACTACACCTAAATTAACTAGTAAAGCAGCACTAGCAAAAATTGTGTAAATCGTTGGGTTATAAGTAGATTGAACCATAAAGATTCCTTCATCTTGAAAACTTGGGAATGTTTGTGCAAACATACACCAAATTGCCAACGTTTGAGCTCTATGTTGTAACCAAGCTCCTTTACCTATTGTAAATGCACATAACGTTGGAGCTAATAACATAGCTAATCCAGCGTAGAATGAATGAGTTGGAATCGCATCATAAGTATATGTGAAATTCCATAAATCATATGCAATGATCCAAAACCATAGCATATCTGGCCACAGCATATCTTTGCTTGAATCCTTTTTTGTTTGTTTTCTAATTACAATCCCGAAAAATCCTGTAATTGCAATAATATTTAATATTCCTGCTGCTGCATTCATAAAGTTCCAAGGTCCCCCATACACACCTACTACTTCTCCCATTAATGGTCCTGAGTGTGTATTGAAGTAGTTAACCCCAATTTCGATGTCTCTTGCTACAGCTTCTAAAATGTTTACGGCTAAAATAAATGGTGGAAATAACAAGGCAAACTTATTATCTCTTAAACGCCAAGTAACTTCTTTAGTCGTTTTGTCTTTTTTCTCCCAGTGTCTGATCAACCAAAACCCAATACATCCAGCTGTTGATGAATAAACTTTCGCTAAATGAAACCAGTCTGTATAAGTTGTATCTGATAACACTGTAAACCATAGGAAGGTTAATAAAACAGGTACTACCACAAATCCTATCAAACCTGCATATTTCCATCTTCTAGTCACTTCATTAAGTACGAATAAACCACATAATATTACAAGCCAAATCCCCATGCTTGCAAAAAAATTTGTAAATGTAAACATCTTTTTCTCGTCTTCTTTCTTCCTCTATTTTGCGTGTATTTCTTTAATGTTGAATTCTGTTCCACTTATTACCTGATATTCTTCAGATCCACATAGTGGACATTTGTTATTGTTTAATTTCAAATTGTAACCAAAATTACAAGCTCTACAACTACCTAATCCCGGTAGCATCTCAATCACTAATTTTGTATCTTTCATTGATGTATGTTCAACTGCAATTGGGTATACATCTTCAATGTATTTTGGATACATTGAAGATAATTCACCAACCTCAAGAACTAATTTATCAATTTGTGTTAAATTATTGTCTTTTGCAAATTTTTCTACTTGCTCGACTACTTGAATAATTATTCCTAATTCATGCATTAATTACGCCTTCGATCTAAACGAAAATTTTCTTCCGATATTTTTTACCGCAATTCTAACTTTACGTTTTAAAGCAGTTTTTACGATAATTGGTTTTAACTCTGAGAAATCCACTCCGTATGCTTCTGTTGATTTTTCTAGTGTTATAGCTCCAAATTTACATCTAGTAGTACAAGCTCCACAACCTACACATTGGAATGCATCCACTACTGAAATTCCGCAACTTAGACAACGTTTTGCTTCTTTCTTAACTTGCTCTTCAGTTAATACGCCACGAGGGTCATCAAATGATCCTTTGATATTTTCAATTAATGAAGTTGTAGCATGTTGACGAGGTGACTCATCAAATCCTACGTAATCAATATTTTCTCTATCTAAAGCTTTGTATTCTCTTTTGTTACGTCCAAGAGTTAAAGACTGTCCTCTTGAAACGAAACGATGAATCGAGATTGATCCTTCTTTACCTAATGCAATTGCATCAATCGCATATTTAGGTCCAGTAGCAGCATCTCCACCAGCAAATACGTCTTCTTCAGTTGATTGTAATGTAAATGAATCAACTTTGATTGTATTATTTCTATTCAATTCGATATTGCTACCTTCAGTAATTCCACCCCAATCAATTCCTTGTCCTACTGCAATTAAAACGTGATCTGCATCAACAGTGATTGTTTGGTTTTCATCATATTTAGGGTTAAATCTACCATCAGCATCTTTAACACTTAGACATTTGTGGAACTCTACTCCTGTAACTTTTCCATCTTTAGTTAAGAATTTTGTAGGTCCCCAACTATTATTTAATCCAATATTTTCTTCTAATGCTTCATGAATTTCTTCTTCTAAAGCAGGCATTGTATTACGATCTTCTAAACAGAACATTTGAACATTTGTTCCACCAGTTCTTACAGCAGTACGAGCCACATCGATTGCTACATTCCCACCACCGATTACAACTACATTACCTGATAAATCTGAATGATTCTCTTGTGCTACTTCTTTAAGGAAAGTAACTCCAGATTCTATATTCATTGCATCTTCGTTCTCTAAACCTAGTGCTCTTCCTTGTTGTGCACCGATTGCAATAAAGAATGCTTTGTATCCTGATTTTCTTAACTCAGGAAGTGAAATATCTTTACCAACTTCTACACCTGTTTTAAACTCTACACCTAATTCTCTTAATACATCAATTTCAGCATTGATAACATCTTTATCTAGTCTAAAGTTTGGAATACCTAACGTTAACATACCACCTAAAGTATTTTCTTTCTCAAATACTGTTACTTTGTATCCTTCTACAGCTAAGTAGTAAGCACATGATAATCCAGCAGGACCAGATCCTACAATTGCGATGTTTTTATCATAGTCATGTTTGATACGAGGGATGAATCTATGTTCAACATTTAAATCTTGCTCTGCGATAAATTTCTTGATATCATCAATAGCTACTGCTGAATCAATATCATTTCTAGAACAAGCATCTTCACATAATGCTGGACATACACGTCCACAAACAGCTGGGAATGGATTTTCACGTTTGATCATTTCTAATGCTTCACGATATTTCCCTTCTTCCGCTAAACGAACATAACCTGGGATAGAAATATGAGCAGGACAAGCAGCTTTACATGGAGCAGATCCTTCTTCTAAAGATACTGTACTATTTTCTCTATAGTCCGGATTCCAATGTTCTGATCCCCATTCCATATCTTGAGGGAAATCAGTACGTACTTCACGAACTACTTCTTCTTTTTGACATAATTTATGACCCATATTAATTGCATTTACAGGACATACTTCAACACATTCTCCACATCCTGTACATTCTTCTTCGTTCACGGTAGCAACGTAGTTTGAACGCATCATATCAGGGTTTTGGTACATGCTTGCTGCACGAAGTGCATAACAAGAACACCCACAACAGTTACAGATTGCATGAGTTTTTCCATCTCCCTCTGTATTAGGGATACTATGCATTAATCCGTCTTCTTCAGCTCTTTTAATAATATCTTTTGCTTCTTCAATATCAATTTGACGTGCTCTACCAGTACGGATATAGTATTCAGCTGCATGATCTAATTGGATACACATATCTTCTTTTAAATGTCCACAACCTTCTCCGTTTTCCTCACGTGACGTACGGCAAGAACAATTTGAAACACTTATGTATTCTGCTTCTTCTAAGTATTTTCCAACTTCTTCAGATGATGCTTTTCTTGTGTTACCATCAATTGCGCTTTCAATTGGAATAACACGCATTACACCCATACCTACAGGGAAGTTACCAGCTGCAACTGGGTTTCTTGAATGTCCATAATCGTCAAACGCTTTTGCGATTTGAGGATATTTGATTACATTTTCTTTGTGATTTACAACCATTTCAAAGATACCAGGTACCCATGTTTCATGATAATAAATGTCGTCTTCTTCATTTAATCCAATAAAACAAACACCTGCATCAGCAAGGTCCCATAGAAGTTTTTTGGTTAAATCGTAAGGTTTACCACATTTTTCAGCAATTTGTGCACAAGTTTGATGAGTTCTAAACTCTAGTGCTAATGCAACCTCTGCCATTTCTTCTGTTACGATTTTTTCTAGTAATAAGAATCTTGGGTCGTCATCTTTGACACCCTTTTTCGAGCCCATTTTAGTATTAGATACTTTGTTAACGAACTCAAGTAATTTAACTTGTTTAGTCATATTAAATATTCTCTCCTATATTTTAGTTTATATTTTGTGTTATGTTATTATTTATTCCAAATGTTAATTTCGTTTCTTAACCAATCTGTCCATTCTTTCATACCATCACCGAACTTAGCGCTGATTGGAAATACTTTAATTCCTGGATTTAAGGCAGTAACTCTTTCTTTTACTGCTTCAAAATCGAAATCAAAATAGTCCACAGTATCAATTTTACTAATAAGTAGAACATCAACCTTACTAAACATTTTCGGATATTTAAGTGGCTTGTCGTCTCCCTCAGGCACACTTAAGATCATTACATTCTTAACAGCTCCTAAGTCATAACTTGCTGGGCAAATTAAGTTTCCAATATTCTCTAGAATGATAAAATCTAGTTCTTTTCCTTCCAAAGTATCAATACCTGTACGAGCCATACCAGCATCTAAATGACACATTCCCCCAGAATGTAACTGCATTACTTTTGCTCCTGACTTTTGTACAGTAGCCGCATCAACATCACTATCAATATCTGCTTCAATAACACCGATTTTCATCTCTTCTTTTAGCATGTTAATAGTTGCTACTACACTTGTTGTCTTACCACTACCAGGTGAAGACATTAAGTTCATTAAAAACGTTTTGCTTTCTTTTAATTCAGAACGTAGTTTTTCAGCTTCTAAATCATTATTAGCATACACACGTTTTTGAATTTCTATTACTTTAAATTCCGCCATCTCATAAAACCTCTTTTTCTAATATTTACATAACGCACGTTATGATGTCTATAATAAGGATACCATAACACTTGTTATGCTTACAAACTTATTTTATTTTCTAAACTTTTTTTATTCGCTATTTTTAGCGCTTTTTAGGACAATCTTGCTATCTAAGGATCAAACACAAAAGATAACACCATAACACTAATACTAGTATCAAAAAAGATAACAGTCTTCAAGATCTCATATTACCTATATTATCACTTAAAATTATGGTATTATATTACTAACAAATTGAATTATGGAGACAAATTATGCTAGAGATAAAAGAAATTCAAAACAATGATTTTAAAAGCAAAATTGCAAAAAAAGTTTTATATGATTTGGAAGAATGGTTTGGTCTTCCAGAGTCAACGAAAGAATACATTAATAATGTACAAAAATACCCGTTTTTCGCAGCATTAGTAGATGATGAATTCGTCGGTTTTTATAGTGTGCGTCCTGAGAACGAACATGTTCTTGATATGTATGTCCTAGGTGTTCTTAAAAAATACCACAGAAAAAAAATAGGTTCTGCTCTTCAACAATATGCTAACAACTATGCAAAGGAAAACAACTACAAACACCTAATGGTTTTAACATTGGCAGAAAAGGCCAAAGATGCTAATTATCTTAAGACAAGAAACTTTTACCTAAAAGAAGGATTTATAGATTTTTATCAAAATGATGATATTTTTGATTCATTTAATCCTTGTCAAATAATGATTAAAATACTGGAGGAATAGAAATGAAATTTTTCGATTATACAAGCTTACAAGATGAAATAGTACACGGTCTAACTATTTTCGAGAGAGTGTTACCTTTACTTATTCTAGCTCTAATCTTATTCTTAATCATAAAATATGCTGATCGACTAAGAAGTTCTAGATATGAAAAATCAATTAGATATGCAATTGGAATCCTAATGTTAATAGGGGAACTTAGTTACATGATTTGGAATTACTATCACTCACAATTCGGACGTGTAGATTTCTTTAGTACATTACCTTTCCATTTATGTAGTTATGCAATATGGGGATTGATGGTTGTTACGTTCACTAAAAACAAAACATTATACAATGTTGTATTTGTATTTGCAGTTATTGGTGTCTTAGCATTGCTTTTCCCAAATCTAAATCATGGATTAAACTCCTTTAGATATTACCAACTATATTTTAGTCATTCGATGATTTTTATCGCTTTAATATATATGTATAAAGTATTTGATTTTTATCCAAAGAAAAAAGACTTGAAGCAATCATTCATTGTTTTACAGATTATTATCGTTTTATCTTTGATTGTTAATATCGTTTTTGATGCTGAATTTCTATACATTGGACCTGGTAATAAACCAATTGATTTTGCATGGGAATGGCCTTGGCATATGATTGAATATGAGTTAATTATGCTTTTGTTCTATTTTGGTACATTCTTATATTTAAAGAAGCTTTTACATAAAAATATGGACTAGTATTACTAGTCCTTTTATGTTACCGTTTTTATTTATAATCTGTTGTACACTATCTATAAAAATTGCCAAATTGTTGTTTTTTAGAACTATATAACTGTATAATCCCACTTGTACGGAGGTTGATTAATTATGAAAATTTTTATATCTTTTTTACCAATAATATTGCCTTTTATATTTTTAGTCTTACTAAAGATGTCGGCAAAAAAAGGAATGTTATTAAGTTTCATCATTGTATTGATAAGTGCATATTTTGTTTGGAATATGGATTTACTAACTTTAAGCGCATCGTTTATTCAAGGACTACATAAAACAATAGGAATATTAATCATTTTGTTTGGAGCAGTATTTATGATGAATATTTTAAAGCTTAATGGAGCTATTGATCGTATTAACCTTGGTTTCAACAATTTAACAACAGATATGAGAATTCAAGCGATAATGATTGCATTCTTATTTGGAGCATTGATTGAAGGAGTAGCAGGATTTGGTACCCCGGCAGTTGTCGTAGCTCCTTTATTAGTAGCTTTAGGATTTAGACCATTAGCAGCGGCAACAGTTGCTCTTGTATCAAATAGTGTACCTGTTCCTTTTGCGGCAGTTGGTACGCCAGTTCAAATAGGACTTGGTAACATAAACACAACAACTGATTTTTTTAATCAGATAGCAAGATACATTACATCAATTGATTTCTTAAGTGGTGTCTTTATGCCAACTATTGTAGTGTTTATGCTAATTTATTTCTTTGGTGAAAACAACAAGAAAAGAGACTACATAGAAATTCTTCCTTGGACTTTATTCATTGGAGTAACGTATACCGGAACAGCTTATTTTATGGCAAGAACTTTGGGATTTGAATTTGTTACAATCGGTACAGTTATCGTTATGTTACTCGTTTCCACTTTATCAATTAGATTTGGATTCCTGATTCCTAAAAATACTTGGAAGAACGCCAAAACTGATATCTTACAACCCGAGCAATCTGATATGAATATTCTTACAGCATGGGCTCCATATGTAATAGTGATTCTACTTCTAGTATTAACTAGAGTAATACCTTCCGTGAAGTCACTATCTCAAACTCTAATCGATTTTTCAATCAGTAATATATTAGGAATAACTGGAGTTAATTCAAGTTTACAACTCCTTTATTCGCCTGGATTCATTCTAATATTAAGTGCAGTTATCGCAGTCTTTATTCAACGAAGAAGCACGAAAAATATTACGAAGGCTGCAAAAATCAGTTTCAACAGTATTAAATCAGCTGGATTAGTCTTGATTCCAACACTTGGAATGGTTCAAATATTCAGTAATTCAGGATTAAACTTAAGTGAGTTAGATAGTATGCCTGTATACTTGGCTAGTTTCTTAGGAGAATACTTGAATGGGATATGGTATAATTTAGCACCATTCATTGGCGAGTTAGGATCGTTTATCACCGGAAGTGCTACTGTTAGTGCTTTAACATTTAGTCCAGTTCAACAACAAATCGCATTACAATATGGGCTTAATCCAGAATTAGTTCTAAGTTTGGGTTTAATGGGGGGAGCTGCTGGTAATATGATATGCGTACACAATGTAGTAAGTGTTGCTACAGTAGTTGGTGAAACTGGAAATGAAGGTTTGATCATTAAGAAAACAATTTTTCCCGCACTATTATACGCTTTATTGATCGGTATAAGTGCTTTAATTCTATTCTAAAAATAGATGCCAATCGGCATCTATTTTTTATATTCTACTTCTTTTAGATCAATTACGAACCGGCACTTTAAGTCACCAGCTAAAGGTGTCTCTAATAACTCTACATTCAACTCTTGGTTTAGTAATACTTCGAACGGGTATTTGGCGAAGCCACCACTACAATAACACCAATCCTTATCAATATCCTCTTGTTCAGACAAAATGTTTTCTCTTACGAAACTGCAATGACATGCGTAATATCTCTTGTCTTTCTCATTACTTGCTTTTAGATAATTATTCACATCATAAGGTATCTTTGTAATATATAGTTTATCATCCTTTAAGACACCACTTAGAATTTCTTGATTCTCTTTTACAAAATCTAGTACTTCCTTTGTTATCACTTGTTCAAACCATACTAAATTTTTCTTATAGTATAAGGTTAACTCATCAACTTTTTGCTGATGTCGAACTCTTAAGTATTCTTCTAAAGACCCTATCTTCTGATATAGATCTTTATCTTTCGTAAACGTTTCTTTTGGGATTTGATGATTATTGCCAGCAAGAGCTTTGTGACAGGACTTTTTAGGTAAATACTTATTTAGTTTATCCATAATATCCTTTGTATATTCTGGTAATTTTTCAGGAGAAGTCCCAAATGGTGGAAGGTTAATATTTTTGATTAGATCAGTTGTGTCTTCTTCAATGTTTTGCAATCTCTTAACTATGTTTTCAACGATGCCTATACTGTTAAAATATCTCGTCATAAATATGTATTCTTCCTTCTTATCAATAAAAGAGAAATATCTAGCAAAATGAATTACATTATTATAAGTGTTCTTCTTCTCTCTTATAAGATATTTCATATAAGTTTCAATATCTCCCGTTGTAATGTCTTTTATATCTTTTTCGACAATCGTCTCAAATGCTTTGATTGTTTCAACATATTCATCGATTTCTTGTCTTGATAAGTTGAATTTTTTATATTTCTTTTCAAGTAATTTTCTATTCATCATTACCACTCCTCAATTTATTATATCAAATATGACAATCAATTAAAATAAGTGATCAAACCAATGAAGACCACTTTACATAAATTCTGATTTCTATATTCGTGCGTAAGGATTGGGATTCTTGTTGTACTTGAGGAAAATATCAGAATACAATCTATAATCTTTGGAAGTTATAATCTCTATGATATAATGATTATAGGTAAATAACTAAAAAATGAAATGATGAGGTATTATAATGAAAGCGAATATTAAATTATCACTATTCTTGCCGATATTAATGACAATTATTGCGATTGTAGCTAACTTAATAAGTTTTGAGTACTTTAATCTGATTTTCATTGCTGGAGCTATTTATATAGATATTTATTACTTACTCGGTTATTTGAAGAGAGAAGATGCGTTAGTGATAACTGACATAGAGATTACAGTCATTACTGCATTCAAAACAAGAAATTACCTTTTAGATGATTTATCTAATATCAAGTTTTTAGATGGTGAAAATAGTATTAGAGCTACTTACAACGAGAAAACCATCATTCTTTGCAATAATATTTACTCGGTTTCTTTGAAAGAAATTCACAGATTTTTACAGAGAAAAGTTAATAAAGAAGCCATTTTTTAATGCATTCTTTATTTTTTTGTCAGAAAACCAAAAAGTGTTATAATAAGAGTAGTTAGGAGGCTAGAAAATGGCAACTAAAGACAATAAATTATATAAAACAAAAGAAGGAGCATCTTTTGGTGGTGTATGCAAGGGTATCAGTGAAGTATACAAAGTAGATGTGAGTGTAATTAGAATATTAACTGTTTTGATCACAATTTTAGTCACAGGAGTTCCACTAATCATCTATTTAGTGATGTATCTTGTACTTCCAGATAAAAGCGAAGTTATCAACAACGAAGATGATTACACGTTTAAAGATGATGATTATATCTATTAATCATTGTCTTTTTTTATGCAAACAGGAAAAAACGAACGCTAGAGGGGGCGTTCGTTTTTTAGGAGGTACAACTTTTTATTGAGTTTTTTCTAACCCCAATTTATATGCTTTTAAGTTTATATCAATAAACTTGGGTTTAACATTATCTCTAATCGCTTTCTCAAAATCTAAATGTTCAAGTTCTAGTGCTTTAACTAGAGCTCCTAGCATAATAATATTCATGGTTTTAACGTTACCTACTTTAATTGCTTCTTTTGTACCATTAATTACAGTTGTTGGAACTGTTGATTTTAACTCATCAATGATGTTATGAGGGTATTCAACTTTTCCATTAAGTGTTACCATAGAATTTATTTTAAGATTATTTAAAATTAGTTTTCCACTTTTCTTTAGATAATCAATGTTTCTTGCTGCTTCCATTTGCTCAAATGATACCAAGAAATCTGCATGTCCTTTTTCAATTACAGGTGAATATACTTTTTCACCATAACGAATTTCAGATGATACACTTCCACCACGTTGTGACATTCCATGAATTTCACTCATTTTAACATCATATCCCGCTTCAATAAGAGCAGTACACAGAATTTTAGCTGCCAAGATTGTTCCTTGACCACCAACACCAACTAATTTAATATCACACATTATAATTCCTCCTTCTTGATTGCATCAAAAGGACAAATTTGTAAGCAAACATCACACCCTACACAAGATGCTTTATCGATGCTTACTTTTTTATTCTCTTTATCAAAAATTAATGACGGACATCCACTTCGTAAACAAGCTTTACATCCTACGCATTTGTCAGGATCAACATAATCTTTTGTTCTCCAAACATTCTCGTATGTTTCGAAATCTTCTTCTTTGTATTTCTTCTTTAAAACACAAGGCCAATCTGTAATGATAACTGATAATTCATCTAAAGCTAGAGCCCATTCAATTGTTTCTTTAACTTCTTGTAAATTATTAGGATTAATTTTTCGAACATGTTTGACACCAATCGCATGACATATTTTTTCAATATCAGCTATCGATGAATTATCATTTTGTAAGGTAAAACCACTTCCAGGATTATCTTGTTGTCCTGTCATTCCAGTAATTCTATTATCAAGAATGATATTAACAGTTTTACCACCGTTATATACCGTACTTAACAAAGAATTGATCCCCGTATGGAAGAAAGTACTATCTCCCATAATTGAAACCATTCTACGATTATCATTGTCTTTAAGATCTTGAATTCGTTGCGCTCCATGTCCACTACTATAAGCAGCTCCCATGCATATCAACCAATCCATCATGTTATATGGTTCACCAACAGCTAAGCTGTAGCAACCAATATCTCCGGCAACAATAATCTCTTTTCGTTTTTTACCTAGTTCATAGAAGAATCCACGATGAGGACAGCCACTGCAAAATGTTGGAGGTCTTCCAACGAATAGGTCTGGATTTGGTGTGAATCCTTCTATATTTTTACCAAGTATACATCTCTTTATCACATCAGGAGTCATTTCTCCCGTATAAGGGAATAATTCTTTCCCTATTACATTTTTACAATACGTCTTAGCGAACTCCTCAATATAGGGATCGTTCTCTTCAATCACATATACTGTGTCATAATTATCACAAAAATCAGTAATCAATTTCGCTGGTAATGGATTTGTAAATCCTAGTTTTAAGTAATCAACTGTGTCTCCTAAAGCTTCATTCGCAAACTCAAAACTCATACCACTGGTAATAACACCTATTTTACTATTGTTGTTTACAACATAATTCCATTTTGATGTTTCACTGTATTCTTTTAATTTATTTGTTCTTTCTTCAACTTTGTGTCTTAACTGTCTACCAATAGCCGGTACAGCTACATATTTATTGAAATTCTTCTCATATTTTTTTGGTTCAACATATACTCTTTCACCAAGTTCAACCAAACTTTTCGAATGACACACTCTTGTAGTAACACGAACCATAACGATACTATCATATTGTTCGCTTAAGTTGTATGCATCTACAATCATGTCTTTGGCTTCCTGTGAATTTGAAGGTTCTAACATAGGAATTTTAGCCATTTTAGCATAATTTCTATTGTCTTGTTCATTCTGACTTGAATGCATTCCTGGTTCATCAGCTGTTATTAATACACTACCTCCAGTAACACCTAAATATGAGAATGTGAACAATGGATCTGCAGCAACATTTACACCTACATGTTTCATCGCTGCCAAACTTCTTCCACCAGCAATACTTGCACCTATCACTGTTTCCAAAGCCACTTTTTCATTAGATGCCCATTCTGCAACTATTTCTGGATATTTTCCTATATTTTCTAATATCTCGGTACTAGGAGTACCTGGATAAGCACTAGCAAAATGTACAGATGCTTCATAAGCACCTCGAGCTATTGCCTCATTACCTGTCAATATTTTTTTCATATTACCACCTCTAAAAGTAAGCGTTTTCCGCATTTTTACAATCACATTATAGCAAATGATTTTTAATCTCTCAATAGGTTAAGGATAATTTTATGAAAACGCTAACACTTTACTGTGTTAAAGCACTAAAGTGACAATAAAAAAAAGCCTGTAAACAGGCTATAAATCCAATATTAACACGTTCAATTCTTTTGAAATCTCAACATACCTATCAATCATTATTTTACCTTCCAATTTCATAATATCAAACAACGATTTATCTCTTTTAAATACCTTCTTATAATCTTTGCTCTCTTCTCGGATTGTTGCAACTCGTGTATGTCCACAAACTACTGTTTTATTAGGAATCCTTGGTAATAAACGCTCCTTATTCCAGACAAAGTCTCTCCTAGTTGTTGTTGTTCTCCACGATTGATTAGAACCATCGATACCTCCATGAACAAATATATAGTCGTTAATCTCTAAAAACAGCGGAAAAGAAGAAATAAAATCATATAGATACGGATAATCTTTAATAACTTTTCTTCTAACCTCTTCTAAATTATCATCCGTCGGTTCTATCCCCGACAAATGTCTTAAGGTTTCTCCGTGTCCATTATGTTTTATATTAAATTTTGTTTTATCATATAATTTTTCAACAAGTTCGAGTAAAAATATATCATGATTTCCTAGAACAATAGAGCATTGACCATCTAAGTGTAATTGATATAGATACTCTAAAACTTCTCTTGTTTTAGGACCTCGATCAAACAAATCTCCAATTACTATCAAATGATGTTGTTTGTTCTTTTTCTCATAACCTGCTTTTTTTAGCGATTCAATCATTTCATCGAAATACGAATGAATGTCACTAATAATATAATATCTCATAATATCACCTAAATTCATTATATATAGAAAATGCTCGAAATTCGAGCATTTATACTTTAAGTTTTGTTATAGAAGTGTATCCTTTCGCATATGCATATATGTCTGTATTCTCTTTTAAATTGTAATCTACGATGAAACTTCGGTTGGGTTTATAGTGAATATCCGTTAGGTCTGGACAATAATCATATTTATAGTACTCAATTTCAGTTTCCATAATTCCTTTGGATTCTCCAAATTTATCTCTAGGTATATTGACATTTAGTGTATATTCTTCTGATGCGAGATCATTGTCAAAAATGTACTGTATTGTCTTTTCTAGTTCCTGTTTTAAAACTACATCGCCTTTTCTATCAGCGGATAATGCAATTGATTTTGTTCCAAAATACTGAGCTTGATAACATGCTCCAACTGTTCCAGAGTATCGTACATCTATCCCGATATTATAGCCTTTATTCGTCCCAGAAACAACAATGTCAGGTCTTAATCCTATTGCTCCAAATGCAAAATTCACACAATCAACAGGAGTCCCTTCAATACTGTAAGTATGATCATCTATTTTCTCATAGTCAAACCCACCTATAGATAAACTCATCGATTTTGCTGATTGCTCTTCTTTTGGTGCAACCAAAAACACTTCACCAAATTTCTCTAATATCATCTTAGTATATAGTAATCGCTCTGATTTGATACCATCATCGTTTGTAAGTAAAAATATCATATTATCACCCTTTCAATTCTATATTATTTTAACACAAAGCTATCTCTTAGACATGGTGATTTGCATATTTTTTTATAAAAAAAACAAGGCAAAGATATACCTTGTTTAGATTTTTACACTATTTTTTTGATTTATATAGCATTCAATTGTGTTCTCTAACAACGATGTGATAGTCATTGGACCTACTCCCCCCGGAGCTTTGGAAATATAGGATACATGTTCTAATAGATTCTCAAAATCAAAGTCTCCATAAAGTTTGGCATCTATCTTAGACAATCCAACATCGATACATGCAGCTCCTTCTTTTACCATATCCTTGGTTACAAACTTAGCTTTCCCAACAGCTGATACTAGTATATCTGCATTTTTAGTTAGTTCCTTAAGATTTTCTGTATGTCTATGAGTGATTGTGACACTCGCATTTTCTTTCAGTAATAACTGAGCGATTGGTTTACCAACGAGGTTAGATCTACCAATTACACAAGCATGTTTTCCTTTAATACGGATATTTTCACTTTTAAGCATTGTGATAATACCCTTAGGAGTACATGGTAAGATTGAATATCTTAATGTGTGCAAACGAGAGATATTAGTAGGTGTTAATCCATCTACGTCTTTTGATACGTTTAGATAATCGATTACAACATCCTGTGATATGTGTTTAGGAAGAGGTAGTTGAACTAAGATTCCATGTACTGAGTCATCATTATTCAAAACACCAATTTCATTGAGTAACTCTTTTTCTGTGATTGTCGAAGGAAATCGTAATAATGTTGATTTGACTGAGATTTGCTTACAAGCTCTTTGTTTTGCTTTTACATAACTTTCACTAGCAGGGTCATTCCCTATCAATATAACGACTAAGTGAGGTGTTTCATTATACTTCGAGTAAATCGAATCAACATCTTTTCGTAACTTACTTCGGATCTCTTTTGATAGTACTTTTCCGTCAATAATCATTTAATTACTCCCATTCAATTGTTCCTGGCGGCTTTGATGTAATATCGTAAACCACTCTGTTTATCCCTCGTACTTCGTTGATAATTCTAGATGCAACATTATCTAGGAAGTCGAATGGCAAACGACTAAATGTCGCTGTCATAAAATCAACTGTATCCGCACTTCTTACAGCACAAACATACTCATAAGTTCTTTTATCTCCCATCACACCAACACTTTTAACAGGTAAAAGAACGACAAATGCTTGAGAAACTGAATCGTATAAATTGTTACGGTATAGCTCATCGATAAATATATCATCAGCTTCTTGTAGGATTTTTACTTTTGCTTCTGATATGTCTCCTAAGATTCTTATTCCTAACCCTGGCCCTGGAAATGGATGTCTCATAATCATATGACTAGGAATACCCAGTTTAAGTCCTACTTTACGTACTTCATCCTTGAAAAGTTCTCTTAATGGTTCTAATAATTCAAAATCCAATTCATCTGGTAGCCCACCAACATTATGATGAGATTTAATGGTTTCACTTGGTCCGTTAATTGACACCGACTCGATAACATCTGGATAGATTGTTCCTTGAGCTAAGAATTTAGCATCTTTGTGTTCTTCTTTGAAAGACTCAAATACTTTAATGAACTCATTACCAATAATTTTTCTTTTTTGCTCAGGATCTTTAACACCCTTTAAGCTCGATAAGAACTGTTCTTGTGCATTTGCTCTAATTACATTGATGTGATAGTGATCTTTGTAAAGTTTCATTACTTTATCACCTTCATCTTTTCGAAGTAACCCTGTATCAACAAAAATACAAGTTAACTGATCCCCAATAGCTCGATGAATCAGCGTAGCAGCTACACTGCTATCAACACCTCCACTTAAAGCTAAGATTACTTGATGATTTCCGACTTTCTTTTTAATTGAGTTTATTGTTTCATCAATATAATCTTCTAAATCCCAAGAAGGAGTTGCTTTACAAACCTTCAAAGTGAAATTCTCTAATATTTGCTTTCCATATTCGGAATGTGTAACTTCTGGATGAAACTGTAGGTTATAAATTGGTAATTCTTGGTGTTTCGCAATCGCCATACACGATGGTGTTGTCCCTAATAAATCAAATTCTTTACTAAGTTCGTCTACGTGATCACCGTGAGACATCCATACAGTGGATTTTTCTGGCAAACCAAACGTTAAATCACTATCTTTTGTTATTGTTAATACACTTTTTCCATACTCTCTTTTATCTGATGGTGATACTTTTCCATCAAATAAGAATTGAGTAATCTGCATTCCATAACAAATACCTAATATTGGCTTATTTATATTATATAGTTCTTTCGTTATATGAGGAGCAAACTCGTCGTATACACTATTTGGTCCTCCAGAGAGTATAACTCCTTTTACATCTTTTTTGCTTAGTTCTTCAATATCCACATTATAAGGTACTATTTCCGAGTAAACTCCCAGTTCCCTAACTCTTCTCGCTATAAGTTGATTATATTGAGATCCAAAATCTAAAACAATTATTTTATCCATATTATTACCTCTTTACTGATTTATTTCCAATATCATTACGATATATTAGATTTTTACATTCTATCTTACTTACATTATCATAAGCGTTATCAATTGCTTTTTCAATCGTTTCACCATTCCCCGTAACAAGTAAAACTCTTCCACCATTGGTTAGTAACACATCATTCTCTTCTCTCGTTCCCATATGATAAACAATAGATGATGTATCTTTCAATCCTTTGATTGAATAACCTTTTTGATACTCTTTAGGATACCCTTTAGAAGCCATTACAACTCCAACGTAATACGTGTTATTCCATTTAACTTCTGTAATAACATCGTTATATAATCCATCAATTATATCAATGATATCAGATTCTAACTTTGGTAAGATCACTTCTGCTTCCGGATCACCAAATCTTGCGTTAAACTCAATTACTTTAGGTCCAGATTTGGTTAACATTAAGCCACCGTACAAGAATCCTGTGAATGAGGAATCCTCTTTTATTAGTGCTTCTATGGTTGGTTTTATGATCGTTTCAAGAGTTTCTTCAACTACTTCATCAGGTATTATCGGCACAGATGAGTATATTCCCATACCACCAGTATTTGGTCCTAAATCATTATCATATAACCTTTTATGATCTTGAGCTATTGGCATTGGTATTATTTTGTTTCCATCAACGAAACACATAAGAGAGAACTCAGGTCCTTCTAGGTACTCTTCAATAATCACTTTTGAATCACCATACCGTTTATCCACTAACATCAATTTTAGCGAATCGATAGCTTCATCTAATGTTTTTGCTACTACCACACCTTTGCCACCAGCAAGTCCATCATATTTAATTACAATAGGAGTCCCGTTTTCCCTAACATAATCAACCGCATTCTTATAATCTTCAAATGCTCGATACCTAGCTGTAGGTATATTATGTTTAGCCATCAAATCTTTCGCAAATTCCTTACTAGATTCAATTCTTACAGCTTTATTTGTAGGTCCAAAAACCTTTGTCGGTGTATTAAAGAAAAGGTCTGTAACGCCAGATTCTAGGTGCACTTCACTTCCAGGAATAATCAAATCGATTTTGTATATGTTTACAAATTCCTTCAATTTTAAATGATCAAATGGATCAGAATCTACACAAACTGCCACTTCACGAATCCCCGGATTTCCAGGCATAGCATATAAGTTATCAACTCTTGAAGATTTACTTATTGTATGACATAAAGCATGCTCACGTCCACCCGATCCTAAAACTAATACATTCATATAATAATCTCCTTAATGTTTAAAATGTCGATTTCCTGTAAACACCATTGTGATTCCCAAATCATCACACGCTTTTATTGAGTCTTTATCTCTTATACTTCCCCCTGGTTGAATAATCTTAGTTACTCCATATTCAAATGCCAACTTAACAACATCGTCAAACGGGAAGAATGCGTCAGAAGATAACGTCAATTCCTCTTTATATCCATAATCTTTTGCCCACTCTAATGCGATTTTTGCAGCTCCAACACGATTCATTTGTCCTGCTCCAACACCAACTGTTTTGGTTCCTTTTGTAACAACGATTGCATTTGATTTAACATGTTTAACTGCTTTCCAGGCAAAATATAATTCATCCACTTCTTTATCGGTTGGTCTTTTCTCTGTTACACATTTTAAATCATCTTTACTGACAAGATACTTATCTATGTTTTGAATTAAGACTCCACCATTTACAGTAACCACTTGATTAATATCTGTATTATCTGTTGAAGTATCAAGTCTTAAAACACGCAAGTTCTTCTTTTTGCATAAAACCTCTAATGCATCATCATCATAATTTGGAGCAATGATAATTTCTAAAAATATTTTATTTAGTTCAATAGCTAACTCTTTGGACACACCCTTATTTAAAGCAACTATTCCACCAAATATTGATACTGGATCTGAGGAATATGCTTTTTGATACGCATCTAAAATATTAGTACTAGAACCGATACCACAAGGGTTCATATGTTTCAAAGCCACCGCAGTGGGTTCTTTAAACTCTTTCAATATATTTAGTGCAGCATTTGCATCTTGAATATTATTAAATGATAATGGTTTTCCATTCAATGTCTCAGCGCTTAACAATGAATACTCATTCTCACTGCTTTTATATAGTGATGCTTCTTGATGTGGGTTTTCTCCGTATCTTAACCCTTGATGAAAATCATATGAAATTGTAACACTCTCAGGATTTTCCTCACCAGACTCTTTTGTTAGATAAGCAGCAATACAAGAATCATATTGAGCTGTTTTTCTAAACACTTTAGCGCTTAGTGATTTTTTAGTCTTCAAAGTAGTATCCCCTGTTTTTATCTCATCAATAACGTTCTCATAATCTTCAATGTCAGTTACAACAGTAACAAAACGATAGTTTTTAGCTGCACTTCTTAACATCGAAGGCCCACCAATATCAATTTGCTCAATTGCCTCATCAAATGTAGTTCCAGATTTTGAGATAGTCTCTTTAAAAGGATATAAATTAACGCATACTAAATCAATATATTCAATATCATTTTCTTTCGCTTCTTTTATGTGATTCTCATTATCTCTAAGCGAAAGCAACCCTCCATGAACTTTGGGATGCAGTGTTTTTACTCGACCATTTAAAATCTCTTTAAATCCAGTCACCTCATCTATTGAGATCGTTTTAATTCCATTTTCATCTAAAACTCGTTTGGTTCCTCCAGTAGAAATAATCTCAAATCCACATTCAACAAGGTTTTTTGCAAACCAAACTATATTTGTTTTATCACTAACACTAATCAGCGCTCTTTTCATCTCTTTTCCTCCAATATTTGTCTAATTACTTTCGGATATAATTTATGCTCAATTTCATGTATTTCGTTCTCGATTTCACCCCTGGTGTTTAAACCATTTAACGATAACTCTTCTTGATCAATAATCTCCCCTGTATCCATTCCTTCATCTACATAATGAACCGTTACTCCAGTCTTCAATACATCAGCACGCATTGCCTGCCCGACTGCATCTTTTCCTTTAAACAAAGGTAACAATGATGGATGAATATTCAATATTTTCTTTCTATATTCCTTAAGTAATGTGGATCCTATCAATCTCATGTATCCTGCTAGAACAATTAGTTCAACATCTCTTTTTTGTAGTTCATCTAATATTACTTGTTCATATTCTGTCTTCGTTACATAATTCTTAGGTACAAAAGTGAACGTATCAATCCCATACTTAGAAGCTTTCTCAACTGCCAAAGACTTTGGTTTATCAGATACTAATAATGCTATTTCACAATCCAAAAATCCATTATTAACGGCCTCATAAATCGCTTGGAAATTAGATCCAGTTCCTGAGGCAAACACACAAATTTTCTTCATTAGATGATGTTCACTCCCTCTTGTGATACAACTCTACCTATAACTCGCGCTTCATACTCAAACCTATCTAAAATTTCAATTACTTCTTTGGTATCTTTTTCATCAACTATTAAAGTCATTCCAATCCCCATATTGAAGATGTTGTACATTTCTTGATGATCAATTTCACCAAGTTCTTCTAATAAACTAAAAATTGGAAGTTTTGGTAATCTATCTTCATAAATCTCAACACCAAGACCTTTTTTTAGACTTCTTGGGATATTCTCAATAAATCCACCACCGGTAATATGAGCAATTGAGGCTACATTAATATGCTTTAAGACTTCTACTACTCCTTTAACATAAATTTTAGTAGGAGTTAGTAATTCTTCTGAGAGTTTTCTTCCTAATTTCTCAATATAATCGTAAACTTTATAGTCGTTATCTTTAAAGAGTACCTTTCTAACTAACGAGTATCCATTGGAATGAATTCCAGAAGAAGGGAGTCCGATAAGAACTTGATTACAAGTAACGTTCTCCTTATTAAGCATTTTTTGCTTATCAACAACACCTGTTGTATATCCAGCTAAATCATAGTGGTTACCATGATACATATCTGGCATTTCGGCAGTTTCACCACCAATCAAAGCACAACCACTTTGAATACAACCCTCACTAATACCCGCTACGATATCTTCGATTAGTTCTGGTTTGTTTTTTCCAACAGCAATATAATCAAGGAAAAACAAAGGCATAGCCCCAACAGCTAAAACATCATTAACACACATCGCTACGAGATCAATTCCGATAGTGTTATGAACTCCAACTTCCTGTGCAATCAACAATTTTGTACCAACTCCATCTGTACCGGAAACTAATACAGGGTTTGTAACGTTATACTTTGAAAGATCGAACAATCCACCGAAATCTCCTATATTTCCCATAACTCCTAAATTATTTGTTTTAGTGATATGTTTCTTTATTCTGTTTACTGATTCATAACCAGCTTCTAGGCTAACCCCTGATTCTTCATATTTGTTTGACATAATATCCTCCTAAAATTTACCATCTTTATTAGCATCTTTTACATTTTGGTAAATATATGTTGGATATTTACCCGTAAAGCATGAAACACACATTTTTTCTCTCTCACATGAGTCTAAAACACCTTCAACCGATAGAAAAGATAATGAGTCTGCGCCTATGATTTCTCGCACTTCATCAACACTGTGTCTTGCAGAGATAAGTTCTTCGTAAGTCGAAGTATCCACCCCGTAAAAGCACGGATTAGAAATCGGTGGAGAGGCAATTCTCATATGTACTTCTGTTGCTCCAGCTTCTCTCAACATATTGATTATTTTGATTGATGTAGTACCTCTAACGATGGAATCATCTATAACCACAACACGTTTATCTTTTACGATTGAACGAACCGGTGACAGTTTCATTTTGACACCCTTTTCACGCATCTTTTGAGATGGTTGAATAAAAGTACGTCCAACGTATTTATTTTTAATTAAGCCCATTTCTAGAGGAATATTACTCGCTTCTGAGAATCCCAATGCAGCAGAAGTTGAACTGTCAGGTACAAATAATACAACGTCAGCATCCACAGGTGATTCTTCCCAAAGTCTTCGGCCTGATTCTTTTCGAAATGTATGAACATTCATGCCTTCAATATCTGAATCAGGTCTAGAGAAATAAATGTATTCCATAGCACACATATTTTTGTAAGTCTTTTTAGCATAACTATCAGAAGTAACATCACCATTCATATCAATAATTAGAATCTCTCCAGGATTAATATCTCTTATAAACTTTGCTCCTACAATCTCAAAAGCACATGTTTCACTTGATACCACATATCCACCGTTAAGTTTACCTAAGGATAATGGTCTTAAACTGTTTTTGTCCCTCATAATGTATAGTTTATTACGTGACAAAGCCAAGAAGGCAAAAGCTCCTTCCAATCTATTCAAGGCACTCTTTATCGCTTCTAGACGATTTGTCTGAGTGTCTTTCTTTATAAGATGTGCAAAGATTTCAGTGTCAGATGTTGATTGAAATATCGAACCTTGAATCTCTAAAAATCTACGTAATTCCTTTGAATTAACCAAGTTACCATTGTGACATAACCCGAAATCTCCAGTGTGATGTCTAAACAAGAATGGTTGAACATTTTCAATACCTCCACCACCACTAGTTGAATATCTTACATGTCCTATCGCGGTATCCCCTTTTAATGTTTGTAGGTTTCTATCATCGAAAACTTCGTTAACCAGTCCTTCACCTTTTAAAGAATAAAAGTCTTTATGATCAGTCGTAATGATTCCACAACCTTCTTGGCCACGGTGTTGAAGTGCATGAAGACCATAATACATCACCTCAGAAGCATTCGAAACTCCTATAACTCCAAAAACACCACATTCTTCATTCATTTTATCTTGATATAAAATATCAATTTCACCCATTTTATTTACCTCTATTTTATTCTTTTTAGAATTTCAATGTATGCTTCTTCAATACTGCCTAAGTCTCTTCTAAAACGATCTTTATCTAATTTTTCTAACGTTTTTTTATCCCAAAGACGACATGTATCAGGACTTATTTCATCCGCTAGTAAGATTTCACCTTTATTGTTTTTACCAAACTCAATCTTAAAGTCAACTAGTATAATTCCCTCTTTATCGAATAGTTCCTTTAAGATGTCGTTAATCTTTGATGTCATCGCATAAATTTTATGTAATTCATCGTAAGTACATAATTCTAAAGCAACAGCGTGGTGATCATTAATTAGCGGATCACCTAATTCATCCTCTTTATAGCAAATTTCCATAATTGTATTGTTCGGTTTAGTACCTTCCTTAATCCTTAATCTTTTTGCCATACTTCCAGCTATATAGTTTCTTACAATAACTTCAAGGGGAATTATTTCAACTCTTTCACACAACTGACTTCTTTCATCAATTCTTTTCTTAAAATGAGTGCGAATTCCTTTTGAAGCCAATTTCGTGAATAAAATCTCGGTAATTTGGTTATTTAGTATCCCTTTGTTACTAATTGAAGCCTTTTTAACACCATTGAAAGCTGTAGCGTCATCTTTATAGTAGATAATCACATCATTAATATTTCCTGTAGCATAAACTTTTTTTGCTTTTCCTTCATACAATAGTTCTTTCACAATTAATTTCTCCCTTTTCTAATGAATTCAACACCATTTTTAAAGATGTTTTGATTTTTATTTCCATGAATGTTTTTGAACAATCCTTCTTCATATCTTTCTGAATGACCCATCTTACCAAGAATCAGACCGTCTTCAGAGATAATACCTTCAATCGCATAACTTGAACCATTTGGGTTATACTGTGGATTATATGTTGGTTTGTTAGCATCATCTACATATTGAAATGCAATTTGGTTATTTTTCAGTAGGTTTTGATATCCATTTTCATCAACGACAAACTTACCTTCTCCGTGTGACATCGGAATAGTATGTGTTTCATCAATTTCAAACGACGATAACCATGGAGAAGACTTGGATGATACTTTTGTATTAGCAAATTTTGATATATGTCTATTAATTGAGTTTTTAAATAATGTTGGAGAGTCATTCTTGATTGTCGTTACCGCACCCAAAGGTAACAATCCTGATTTAATTAAGGCTTGGAATCCATTACAAATTCCTAGTATTAAGTTCTTTCCAAGTAAAAACTCATTTATTGATGCTTTAATCTCTTTGTTTCTCAGTATAGTAGCAATAAATTTACCACTACCATCAGGCTCATCACCACTACTAAATCCACCTGCCAGCATCAAGATGTTGCTCTCTTTAATTGCGATAGATAATGCTTTGATAGATTCGTTGATGTCTTTTTCAGTTTGATTGTTGAAAACTAGTATTTTTACATTTGCACCTTCCTTTACAAAGGCTTTTTCACAATCATACTCGCAGTTTGTTCCTGGGAAAACAGGAATTAGCACTTTCACTTCTTTTTCAGTAGCCGTTGGATATGTTTTATCTTTGTGTTTAATTAATTGAGTTTCGATTACACGATCATCTTCATGAAGGATTGGATAAATCCCTTCATATCGAGTTTGATTAGCTTTTAAACATTCATCAATAGAGATTACTGTATTATTTATCTCTATTTTTTCTTTATCAGTTGTTCTTCCTATTTGAATGAAATTAGGTAAATTCAACTCCACTTTAGATTCAACCAGCATTGATCCATACTTAAAATCAAAACATGGTTGTGAAGTATTTACTTTAACACCTATTTTATTACCATAACTACATTTAATTATTGCTTCTGATAACCCACCGAACCCAATAGCATAAGCACTAACTATACTTTTGCTAGATATTTCATTTTTCACGTTCGTAAAGTTCTCTTTTAAGTCTTCAAATATTGGCAACCCTAATTCATCCATACTGTAATCTACATGATACAAAAATGAGTCTACATTTTTGAATTCAGGAGAAATTACATTTTGAACTTTATCTGTAGTTACTGCGAAGGAAACCAACGTCGGAGGAACTGTCAAATCATGGTATGTCCCACTCATTGAATCTTTTCCACCAATTGCAGCTAGTCCAAAGTTAGACAATGTTTGGTATGCTCCAAGTAAAGAAGATAAAGGCTTGCTCCATAATTTTGGGTTTTTATTTAATCTCTCAAAATACTCTTGAAAAGTAAACCTAATATTTCTATAATCAGCACCACTTGTAACCACCTTTGCCATAGAATCGACAATGGCATAAGTTGCCCCATGATAAGTACTAGCCTCAGATATGTAAGGATTGAACCCATATGTCATAACAGAAACTGTATCGGTACTTCTATTTCCTACTGGAATCTTATGTACACTACTCTGAGTTTTTGTTGTTCGATATTTACCACCAAACGGCGACAATACAGTTGTTCTCCCTATACTCGAATCAAACATTTCAATCAAACCTTGTTTTGAAGAAATATTTTTATCCTGTAACATATTTTTGATTTTTTCTTTAAAAGATGTTCCAAAATAATTTCTCTCCATAACTCGTTTATCGAAATTGTTAGAAACCTCAACACTTACAGATTGTCTTACTCCACTTGTATTTATGAAGTCTCTAGACATGTCACATATTACTTTTTCTCTCCATGTCATAATTAATCGATTAGAATCAGTAACCAACGCTACGTTAGTAACTTCAATATTCTCTTTATTACAATACTTGATAAAATCGTGTTCATCTCTAGGGTCTATTACTACTGCCATGCGTTCTTGTGACTCACTAATTGCCAGTTCAGTACCATTTATACCTAAATATTTTGTTGGAACCTTATCTAGATTTATTTCAAGACCATCCGCTAATTCACCGATAGCTACGCTTACACCACCAGCACCAAAATCATTTGATTTTTTAATTAATCTTGTAACCTTATTATTCCTGAACAACCGTTGGATTTTTCTCTCTTCTGGTGCATTACCTTTTTGCACCTCTGCACTAGAAATGTCTAATGATTCAGAAGTGTGTTCTTTTGAAGAACCGGTAGCACCTCCGATGCCATCCCTTCCGGTCTTTCCGCCTAAAAGTAAAATAACATCTCCAGGAGTCGGGGATTCCCTTCTAACATGAGAAGCTTTAACTGCACCTACAACTGCACCTATCTCCATTCGTTTTGCTTTGTAACCATCATGATATATCTCATCTACAAAAGTAGTTGCAAGACCTATTTGATTCCCGTAAGATGAGTATCCATGTGCCGCTTCCTTCGAGATTACACTTTGAGGAAGTTTTCCTGTAATTGTTTTACTTATATTTTCAGTTATATCGGCCGCACCGGTTACACGCATCGCTGAATATACATAACTCCTACCACTTAGAGGATCTCTAATAGCTCCTCCGATACACGTTGATGCACCTCCAAAAGGTTCTATTTCGGTAGGGTGATTATGTGTTTCATTCTTAAACATCATTAACCACTTTTCATTCAATCCATCAATGTCAACATCTATAAATACGCTTGCTGCATTTATTTCTTCACTAATCTCTAAATCATCAAGATTTCCCTTTTTCAATTCCTTTTTAGCATTGATAGTTGCTATATCCATTAAAGTAACAGGCTTCTCTGTTCTACCTAAGGTTTCTCTGTCTTTCAAGTAACTAATGAAAGATGCTTCAATTTTCTTCGAAAGACTATCATCACCAAAATCTATTGAAGTTATCTCAGTTTCAAAAGTAGTATGTCTGCAATGATCACTCCAATAAGTGTCTAAAACTCTTATTTCTGTTTCATAAGGATTTCTACCTTCATCGATAAAATACTCTTGAACAAAAATAAAATCTTCTATAGACATTGCTAAACTCATTTTTAAGTACAATTTATTCAAGTCTTCTGAGGTAAGAGAAGTAAAATTTCGAATTACTCTAACATCATCAGGCTTATTAATCTCAGGTAATTCAAGTATGCTTAAGTCTTTTTCTCTTGACTCAACTGCATTTATTAGGAATTTTTTTAATCTCCCTAAGGTAAATTCATTGATATCTTCATCAAATGTAATTACCACTCCGGTCCTAACTATTGGTGTTGCTTTTGGATCTATCAATTTAATACACTGAACAGCTGAATCAGCACGTTGGTCAAATTGCCCTGGTAATGATTCGTATGTAATTATATTCTTTGTAATTGGTAAAGTATATAAAACACTATCTCTATTTCGTTCTGATAAGACTTCATCTATTGTTCGTTTCAATAATTGATCACTAAAATAGAATAAATCATATGTTACAAAGTATCTCAAAGTATGGAAATCAAGTCCAAAATTTCTTCTCAATACACTCTGCAATTCCTGCTTTTCAATATCGAAATCATTTTTTCTTTCAACAAATATTCTCTTATTCATTCTATTCTCCAATAATCTCTCTCATTATATTTTTTAAATCATTTTCATCAGCTTTTACAACTGTTATATGTCCCATCTTTCTATTGGTTAAACATTCTTTCTTTTGATACATATGAATGTAAACATCATCATTTGATACTCCTTTAGTATAATCCATGTTTTGCCCTAAAACATTAATCATAATAGTCGGATTAATCAACTTTACATCTTTGATTTCTTCACCCATTATTGCTCTCATATGATTCTCAAATTGAGATAAGTTACACCCTTCAATAGTATAATGACCTGAATTGTGAGGTCTTGGGGCAAATTCATTAAAAATCACTTCTTCTTCTCTAATAAAAAACTCTACCGCCATAGTCCCTACATAATCCAACGCCTCAATTATTCTAGTAGAATAATCAATTGCCTTCCCTTTAATTACTTTATTGATTTCATTAGTGACTAAGGAAGTGAATAGTATTCCATTTACATGATTATTAATTGGAATAGGGTAGCTAACTACATTACCAAATGTATCCCTAGTAAGGATTACACTAATCTCATAATCGAACTCAATAAATTCCTCGACGATATACTCTATATCCTCAGAAAATCGATTGTGGTCAATATCACTTTGTTGTCTTATCCTTTGCTGTCCTTTACCGTCATATCCACCAGTTGTAGTCTTAACAATAACTGGATATCGATATACGTAATCACCAGTTAACAGTTCATATTTCACAGTTGGTATCCCAAGTTTACTTACATAGTTTTTTTCAGTTAGTCTATTTCTTGAATATTGTAGAGCAGCCGACTTTTGTGGAATCAGATTCTTATATTTATTGATTAGTTCTAAATCCACATTCTCAAACTCATATGTGATCATATCAACTCTTTTTGCCAACTTTTCAAAGGATGCTTCATCATTATAATCACCAATTATCATCCCTTCAGCAACATAACTTAATGAACAATCTGGATTCGGATCTAAACCTATCACTTCAACATCATACTCTTTAACGGATTCAGCCATCATCATCCCTAATTGGCCACCACCTATTATTCCGATTCTCATCAAATTGTTAACTTTCTATTACACATTACTCTTTTTGTTTGATCTTCCCTGTAAGCTTCCAGTTTACTTTTAATTTCATCATCCGACGTTGCTAGGATTGCAAGTGCATATAAAGCGGCATTTCTAGCCCCGTTGATTGCCATTGTTCCAACTGGTATACCAGGAGGCATTTGCACAATCGAAAGCATAGAATCTAATCCAGATAGCTTTGATGTTTTAATCGGTACCCCTACAACTGGAACTGATGTCAGTGACGCTATCATTCCTGGTAAATGTGCTGCACCCCCAGCACCTGCTATGATGACTTTTCTCCCGACTGTTGCAGCATTCTTTGCAAAATCATATAAGTGCTCCGGTGTCCTATGAGCACTTACAACATCTCTCGAATATGGAACATGAAATTCTTCTAGAAGCAAACACGCCTCTTTCATAATAGGCCAATCACTCTGTGACCCCATTACAACAACTATTTTATTCATATTTATCCTCCAAATATATAAAAATGAGATTTTTCAACAAAGAAAAATCTCATTATATTTATAATGATCATTTCTTTGCGTAGTCCTAAATTTACGGTTTAGGGTAGAAACTGCTTACCTTATCAAAGCTATTATACGCATCAATTCTAATTTGAGTAGTTAGGAGCTTCCTTAGTGATATGCACATCATGTGGATGTGATTCTTTAAGTCCTGCGCCTGTTATTCTTACAAACTTACCATTTTTCATTAAATCAGGGATTGTTTTTGTCCCACAGTATCCCATTCCTGATCTCAATCCTCCACATAACTGATACACAGTATCTGCTAGTTCTCCTTTATAAGGAACTCTTCCTTCGATACCTTCAGGAACCAGTTTTTTAGCCTCACCATTTCCCTTTTGGAAATATCGATCGCTAGATCCCCTTTTCATTGCAACTAAAGACCCCATTCCTACATATGTTTTGAATCTTCTTCCAGAAAAAATAACTTCCTCTCCAGGAGATTCTTTTGTTCCTGCTAATAAAGATCCAAGCATTACTGTATTCGCCCCAGCAGCTAATGCTTTTACAATATCACCACTATACTTAATCCCGCCATCTGCAATGACACAAGCATCCAAACTCTTAACATAATCATATACATTATTAATCGCTGTAACTTGAGGAACACCGACACCAGCGACAACTCTTGTTGTACAAATAGAACCAGGTCCTACTCCTACTTTCACAGTGTCTGCTCCGGCATCTACTAGAGCTTTTGCAGCTTCTTTAGTAACGATGTTTCCAGCTACTATATCTAAATTGGGGAATCTATCCCTGATTCTCTTTACTACTTCAACTACTCCCTGACTATGGCCGTGAGCACTATCAACAGTTATAACATCTACTCCTACTTTCACTAAAGCTTCGACTCTTTCTAGAGTATCAGCACCAACGCCAACAGCAGCACCACATCTTAATCTTCCTTTAGCATCTTTACATGCATTTGGATAATTAATAACATTATCAATATCCTTTATTGTAATCAACCCTTGTAACTTATACTCATCGTCAACAATCGGTAATTTTTCAATCCTGTTCTCTAGCAATATATTCTTAGCAGTTTCTAAATCTGTCCCTACAGGAGCAGTAATCAACTTGTCCTTTGTCATAACATCTTCAACAGGAGTTTTGTCCAAAACCCTATACTTCAAATCACGATTTGTTATAATTCCTACCAATACATTTTCCTTTGTCACAACTGGTAATCCAGAAATCTTGTATGTAGATAATATTTCTTCAGCTTGTTCCAATGTATTGTGCAACTGTAGTGTGATTGGATTGAGAATCATACCAGACTCGCTTCGCTTAACATAATCAACCTGTTTTGCCTGTTCTGCTATTGACATATTCTTGTGAATGAATCCAAGTCCTCCTTGCCTAGCAATAGCAATTGCTAATCTAGCCTCAGTAACAGTATCCATTGCAGCGGAAACAATGGGAATATTTAGTTTAATGTTTTTGGTTAAATTCGTCTCTAATTTCACTTCATTTGGTAGCACTTTTGATTCCTGTGGAACTAATAATACATCATCAAATGTTAATCCTGTTTCGGTTAGTTTTCCGTTTAATAAAGCCATAATATCCTCCTATAAAATACAAAAAATGGGTTCCTTCGCATATCTAGAACATGCACAAAGAAACCCATTATAATAATATGGTTTATTGCACGTAGTCCTAAATTTACGGTTTAGGGTAGAAACTTGCTTTCCTTATCAAAGCTGTTATACGTGTTTGATGACTTATTATAACAAATGGTTTTTGTTAAATCAATCCATTTTTAAATTTTATTTTTTTCTATTAATAAACAGTAAAACACCCAATAGAATTAGAGCATAAACTGTTGGTATAATAAATACTAATGCATTATACATATTGGCCTGTGATTGTGTTTCTGCAGCCTCTGCTAATGAAGGAAACATCAATAACGCAAACAATGGAAGTGCCATGGAAATTGCTGTACCACTACCTACTACCATTTCTTCTGCTACTGGTGATTTAAAATCCTTATCAACACCTTTTAGAAGTGCTAACCCTGTCGATGCTGTACCAGTAAGCATTCCAAACATTCCTAAGAAATAATTTAACTCATTTGGACCGGAATAGATTTTTTTACTGATCCATTTAACAAATGCCAAGGTAGCTATTGTACCAAATACCGCAAATGCAAGTACTAATAAGTAATATGTTTCAACCGCTGCGTTAGTTATTGTTAATACTGAAGCAATAATCATAAAATTAAACGCAACACTACTAATATTAGATAGTACATAATTATTTGTTAAAAATCTAACATTCTTTCCTCTTTTTTCCACAACAGTTAATATTTTCCTGTAAATCAAGGCATATACTATACCTATTAAGAAATTAAACCCATGAAAAACTCCTGCAAAAGTATTACCTAGACTAGAATCTAGACTGTATAATAGTGTCTCTAACCCTGCTAATGTCAAGTACACACATCCATAAATTAAGAATATGATAACTAGTTGCATAGTTAATGCGTCAAATACCCTAATTTCTTTTATTGTTTTCATTTCAAAATTCTCAGTGATTAACGATTCTTCTCGATGGAACTTATCAACACTTAAATTATTTTTTCTTGCTAAGTAATTTAGTGCAATAACACCTACGATACCACCAACTAAGAATCCCATTGAGGCAATTGATGCACCTAAAGCTCCTCCGTGAGGTAAGTTTACAAATGGATTGCTGTCATATGCTAATCCTTGAGTAGTTGCTAGTCCTGGTCCTTGTCCAAAACCAAGTGGTAAGAGTAACCCTGCACCCAAGAATGTGTCTCTGAAAAGTAGAAATACAACTGATATACCTATTATCGCTTGAATTAAGTAAGTAATTACAATAACCATACCTGTACTCCAAACTTTTTTATCCGTTGGATTCTCTTCTCTCCTTAATGTTAATGCGATAAACCCAATTGCTAGTGCATGATACACCGTCTCAAAAATAATTGGATTTCTTTGTGTTGATTTAGTTTCTTCTAAGACTACATTGTCCCCAACTTCATATTCAATAGTAGTCGCATCATCATCTAAATCTAAATTAATTCCCATATCAACGGCCTCATCATAAGTAACTATGATGTAATTAGATAACTCATCATCAGGTATATCCGTATAAGCTAACTCGTATACCTCAAAATCAGTTACATCAACAGATACATTGATAACATTCAAAAATCCATCAGACAAAAGTAATCCAATAAATCCAGCAATTAATGCAGATGGTATGATAATTCTGTTTAAAAACGGTACTTTTTCTTTAATTAACTTCGCTACAAACAACAACACCCCTAAGTAAATATAAAAACTCATGAATTCCCAATCTAAAATAATGTCAAACATTTTGTGCCTCCACTCTGTAGTTAAGTATTTCATACTCATATTTCATATTATAACATAAGGGTTACTCTACATTACCTTATTTTAATATTTTATAAATAACTAAAAATGTAGTAATTATACTAGTTGGCTGTTTATGTGTTTTAGGTTATTTCAACAAATATTTAACAGACTAACGGAAAACGCAGTAAAATTAAAAAAAGGCAAATAAAAAAGCCCCTATAAAGAGCTTTGCTATGCCATAATGGTGGCTCGGGACAGAATCGAACAGCCGACACACGGATTTTCAATCGTTTCCTTCACAAATACTATCTATTATACTTCATCAAAACTAGGTTCAAAACTTGCTATTAGAATTGTATTAGCATTACTATAGTTCTCTACTTTTTGATTTAAAATAGAAATATAATGCTATCAAAATGAATATCAATTCCAGAACAAACATATAAGAATAGTCTGAAAAATTTATTATATCTGAAAAATAATCAATTAATAACCAACCAACTATAGTGACACCTAATCCTATTATCAGTAATGCTGTCCTTTTAAATTCTATTTTTTGCATAGCTTTAGTTGTTTTTTCAAAAACAATTTTTTCATTTTCTTTAATAAATATCACCCCCACATGTGTCTATATATATATTATATCACATATTAATGACTTTACGAAGATTATCCCAACACTTCCTTCTAAGGATATACGAAGCAAAAAGGAGTAAATGAATAGTCTAATAATTGCCTTCTTACTTTTTATAGAGAATCCATTATTCCTTGATTTAATCCCAGAGCAACGGACAAATAAGCAAAAATACTAAAAAAAGGCAAATAAAAAAGCCCCTATAAAGGGCTTTGCTATGCCATAATGGTGGCTCGGGACAGAATCGAACTGCCGACACACGGATTTTCAATCCGTTGCT
>PPCM01000368.1_pt1 | contig 47753 bp, 42 predicted proteins | sample 1555541 | NCBI WGS metagenome assembly PPCM01 (sample SAMN05284479, study PRJNA326546) | Marine sediment metagenome, whole genome shotgun sequencing project. | isolation source: marine sediment | place: Germany: Wadden Sea | collected 2012-09-05
GCGTTAATTTACTGTCGGAAATAGAAGGATAGAAGAATCCCTTTGTGATTTTACAAGATTTGCCTGAACTCATTTTATCATATACCTTTAACCGCAGATACCCCTAAGCTTTTTGGTAAGGCAATACATGCCATTAACCAGACCTGTACTCCCAGCTACCGTTTCGTGATTCCACACATCTGTATATGTCTTTTGTCTTCTTTTTACCTGCCTATCGACTTCTTTTCTGACTTCTTCCTGAATGATGCGTTGTTGCTTTTCTTTCTTGTATTTGAATAACTCACAAACTTTACCATCGTTGGCTACATAGGCTCTTAGCTTGGCCATTTTTGTTACACCAACTTCCGACCAACCTAACGGTCGACTGCTTAATCTCGATGACAGCACATGGCTCACATGTCCTTCTGCACTGCACCCCATCCTTGCATACTCATCATTATTGGGCCGTATAATGGCTTCCCAATGATTTTCTATGTACACCTTTGTTCGTCTTATCTGTTCCCGTTTATTATCACTGTCTGCCCATTCTTTGGCTATCTCAAAGACCTTCTTGACCGATTCCTTATCTTCATAACTTATCCCATCATATATGGCATCCCTTGCATCACTTACAGAATCCTCAAGATGACCTATCGCTCTCATAATTGCCTGGTTCAAATGAAACTTGTCTAAGACAAAGTGACATTTAGCTCCAAGTACATCCACACCCGCCTTAATCCAAGAAGCTCCATCACCCATTATATAGACTGCCTCTAAATACTCTTCATCATATACTGCATCGATGTATTCAAGTACCTCAAGCCAAATATCTTCTGCCTTTTTGTAGACGCCTGCAAAATAATGCTTCCCAATCAGCTTATTCCTTTTACTGCCTTCACTTTCCTTTTCAATACCCTCAAATATGCAAGCTAGCCGTGGTTCTATCGTATTGCTTTTATAACCATTCTTACCGACTTTTAGGTCACCTTTCTTCTTGTTGAACTGTAAGGATACATGGTCTTCATCTGCATTTATGTATAGTACTTTTACTTCTTTCTTTTTCTTTACATCTGGAATAATTGCTGGAATCTCTAAAGCGTGAATGTCTTTCATAACAGCCTGCTTACTTATAACATCATCTGTGTTTACGGCATGCTCACCACTAATTCTATAGCTGCTATCTGATGCATGTTTGATTGCCTCTATGACAACATCTTCACTTTTCCTCATGTTCTTAGTAATTCCACAAGCCTGATCTGCCAGATAAATGTACTCACCAGTTTCTTTTGACTTGAAGTAGGTTCGTTTATAGTTGATCTCACCACAGGTGCTCATGAAGGCATTGGCATCATTTGACCGCTCAATCACGTAGCGATCTGTCCGATATTTTGAGTTTCGATAGACCTCATCTATCTTTTCAATGGTTTCTGCAATAATCTCTCGTTGCAGCTCCTGGAGTGGCTTTCCTAGTTCCAGCACAAACTCTCCGATATTCATTTCCTCATTCTTCATGAAATCATCTACTATTTTTTCAATCTTTTTGACACCTAAATCCATAAATTGCTGTATACTATTATGCATAAGAAAAACACCTCTTCTGTAATATTATTTTGTTCTAGGCAAACTAATAATATCACTTCTGGGTGTTTTTCTTTTATCTTTCTGTATCCGACAGTATCTTTACGCTAGCGGGACTGGGTAATGGACCCAGTTTCAGTAATTGTATCCATGATTAGCGACAATACATACAATTATCGCTCAATTTATAAGCATAATTACAAATTATCAAAAAATAGCTTGTAATTTTAGGCACATCTGACTATAATGAGTTTTAAGAAATTAGAGGGTAGTCGGTCGTGGGGATCGACAACATGAGGTAATAATTATGAAGGGGATGGAACAAGGCACCATTTTGTTCAACCGTTACGAAATTGTAAAGGGTTTGGGCGAAGGTGGTACTAGTGTTGTCTACTTGGCTAGAAATATCAAAGTAGGAAGTCTAGTGGCCATCAAAATTGTAGAAAAAGACCATTCTAAAGTGAACTTATTGGCAGAGAAGAATTTGCTAAAAGAGTTACGTCATAGTGCAATCCCAATCATAATTGATATTGAAGAAGACAATACCTACTATTACTTGGTTGAAGAGTATGTTGAAGGTGCATTATTAAATCGATATAAGCTCCAACTATCTGAGAAGGAAGTGGTTGATCTTATGTTGCAACTTTGTGATGTTTTAGCCTATCTCCATACCTCCCTGGATGAGGCAATAATCTACCGTGATATGAAACCGGACAATATAATACGAATGTCCAATGGCAGGATAAAACTTATCGATTTTGGCATTGCAATCAAACATGGAGACCCTTCCCAAGCTAACCTTCAATATTATGGGACTAAAGGATATGCGGCACCAGAGCAACTATCAAGGTCTGCTAATGATGAAAGAACAGATATTTTTTCACTAGGTGTATGTATTTATTTCATGTTGACTGGTAAAAACTTAAGTATGCCACCCTATAGATTAAGGCCAATAAAAGAACTGTGTCATGAAATAGATCCCCAGTTTGCTGCAATTATCACTAAATGTATAGAAACTATACCAGCAAAAAGATATCAAAATATAGAAGCCATTAAATATGCCCTGATTGAGATGACTAAGAGGAATCCTACATCAGAAGTTTTTACGACACTTAAGAACCATACTGAGCAGCTAATCACAGTTGCAGGTGTGAAACGAGGTATAGGCACAACACATATATGTCTAATGATGGCTTACTTTTTCGCTAAAGAGGGAAAAGATGTGGCTTACATTGAGTTAGCTCCAAGAGATGATGTTATGAGAATAAGTACTTTTAGTGATCAGGTGAATGAAGGTAGATATTCTTTTCAAATGCATGATATGACATGTTTCCCATATTTACAAGGCTATCCATACGAGAAAGTACTCAACCACAGCTATGATGTAATTCTTATAGATGCTGGGACAACTGAAGAATTAAATATATTTACTGATAAGAATATAAGCCATATGAACTTCATTGTTATTGGGTCCAAGGCTTGGGAGTTAGATTTTTTGGAATCTTATTATTTTGACAATGATCAAAGCCAAAGTTCATATTTACTAAACCTGAGTTCGGAGAGCCAAAGGATAAAGCTTGCTAAGTCCTATCAAATTCCAATGCTGATACACCAAAGTTATAACCCTAATCCTTTTAGATTATCGGAAGAAACAGAAGTGTTGTATCAAAAGCTATTTAGGCAACCGACAGTAGCATCTAATAAAATGAAAATGGGAGTTAAAGATGAACTTAAAACTTTCATCAAAAAGTGTCAAAAGCAGCTTAAAACATCATCATAATAAGTCTAAAGTCATTGCTATAATTGGTACTTCGTCAGGCGTAGGTGTGACTCATACAAGCATTTTACTGGCAAACTTCTTACGAAGACAAAAGCTAAAAGTTGCAATTATTGAAGGAAACCCAAGTGGACATATGGCTAAACTTGAAAAAGTATATGAAGGTGCAAAATTTGATCCTGAGCTTACAGATTGGTTTTCAATAAAACAGGTAGATTACTATAAAAGCTGTACTTTGTCCAGACTTAATGAGGTCTATGAAAAAAATTATGATGTAATTGTTATAGATATAGGGTCTGATCCAATAGCCTACAAGGATATCTTTAAAAACGCAGACTATCCTTTAGTTGTAGGTCATAGTGTTGACTGGAAGCAATTTGAGCATAGGGATCTTATTGAAAATCATCAAGACTTATTAACGAACAGAATTTCATGGCTAATTCCTTTTGGAGGGGTTAATGATATTAGAATGATTCAAAAGAAAGTGAATTATCCCTGCTATTTGGTGGGCTTTTCACTAGATCCTTTTGTAAAAGATAAGATAATTGATCAGAGGTTTAGAAAATTATTAAAGTTGAGGTAATTATATGTCTATCATCCGTCAAAGAAGAAGAAATTTAATAATCAGCTGGTTATTTGGCTTTATGATAGCCCTATTTATACTTACAATTGTTTCCTACCTATACAGATACGAACTGGCTGGCTTACTTAGAATTGAAGCGGATATCGAAGCCCCTGTTGTGGAAGAAATTTGGGTGATTGTAGCGGCCAAACCTTTACAAGAAGGCTCAATCATTGCTGGTGATGACCTAAAAACCATACCTATTAAGAAGGATAATCATGTTCATATCTATTATACTTCTGTAGATGAGTTGATTGGCCTTAAGACCAAGATTGACATTGATGAAAATATGCCTATGACGCCACCACTTTTTCAAGAAACAATCGTCACAAATGATGCTTTAAGGTTATATGAAGTGAGCTTTGTTGAACTGCCCTATTTGTTAAGTGAAGAAGACATAGTCGACGTAAGGATTGCCTTTCCAACGGGACAGGAGTTTGTGGTTTTATCCAAGAAGAAAGTTCAAGCATATGAGAGAACGCTTTCCAATGTCCATAAAGGTCTTCTTAACATTGCACTTGATGAAAGTGAGGCACTTAGGATGTCCAGTGCTTTAGTAGATATGTATATGGCAAAAGGAGCAAGAATCTATTTGGCAAAATATCTAGATGCTAGTCAGCAAGCGGCCTCTCTTGTCACATATCCAGTTAATCAACATGTGTTGCAGGTAATGAAAGAGAACCCAGCTATCTTAACATCTTTCGATCCCATTAGCATACTTGAAGCAAGACAGGGCATAAGTTCGGCCCTTATGGCCATGTTAGATGAGAACCAAGACCCTATTTATGAAGTGAATATGGCCACACCAGATATGAATGTTAATGGTTCTTCGCAGGAAGAAACTCAAGAAGTAGAAAGTAGTCAACAAGTAGCACCAGCTGGGGATGAAAATCAGTCTGATACTTCAAATGGTATTGGCTTTTAGGAGAAGTTATGAGAGAGATAGGGATTATTGGAAAATCGACACCTGAAAAAGTGTGGTTTATTTATTACTTAGCTAAGTTGATTTCAGTTGAATCCTCGGTGGAAATTCTTACAAGACATAGATCTTTTCATTCATCATTAGAGGCATTTGAGTATAGTCCCAAGCTTAACATTACATCAGTGAAAGATGAAAGAACTTTACCAGATGTTTGCCTATATGATATTGAGACTCATGAACACCCAGAATTTGACTCAGTTATATACTATAGCGGTATTTTCTTAGAGGAAGTAAACCACAATAGAGACTTATTTCAGGATCAAGTCACCTATTTCCATGAACTTTATATATTAAATGGTCTTTTATACGATGGAGCAATAAATAAACGGTATTTGATTAAAAGACTTGGATTATCGCCTAAAGAGAAACATATAATCACATTAATGTTTAGTGATATAGATTTAGGTGTTATGGCTGAGAACCAATACAATGAACGGATTCACATAACTCAATTATCAAAGCAATACAAACAAGTTCTAAGTCTAGTGCTTAAAGACTTTTTTGACTTATCCAATAAAGAGTTACGAAGAAGATTTAAGTTAGCCAATAGGAGTAAATAAGATGCAGATTGCCTTCTGGTCACCAAACCACGGACAAACAGCTACAACGACATCAACCATAGCATTAGCATCTACCATAGCTATTCAAAATACTATGAAAATCCTAGTGGGCCATAGTCATTTTTGTCGAAGTACATTGGAGCGGTGTTTAGTTAAGTCTAATAGCCATAGTGTATTCCAGCCAGAATTTGTAGATAAAGGTATGGATGCTTTGAAACGACTTGCAAAAAATGGCCGTTTATACCCAGAAATGGTCAGTAACTACACAACTTCCCTGCTTTCAGATGCAAGACTCGATATGCTTGAGGGTATTGATCAAAGAGAAGGTATTTCAGAAGATGAGCTAGATGTATTAAGTCATATTTTTAAGTGTTCAAGTGAAGTATATGACCTTGTTTTTATAGATGTCCATAGTGGTATGAACCATAGACTTACAAGGAGAATTTTGGACCATGTTGACCTTATTGTGGTTTGCCTAAATCAGAATGTATGGCTAATTGAGGACTATTTAGCAGACGCATTTTTACGTCAAACTTTGGCCAGCAAAAACATTGTTTATCACATTGGTTTATATGATTCTATGAGTAAGTATACTTTAAGGAACCTTGAGAAAATCTATGATTTAAGTCCAATCATTGGGACGCCTTATAACATTGAGTTTGGGGATGCTTGTAACAGTGGTAATGCTTTAGATTTTATATTAAGGCACAGTCAATTAAGTAAGAAGGACCGATTCTATGGCTTTGAAGACCAGTTAAAGCTAAGTGCTAAGTGTCTAATGGAACAAGTCCAAGCTTTAAAACAAGAGGAGTATGTTTAGATGCTGAATATCGCCTATAGTCTCATAATAATCTCTATCTTTTTGATTGGCGTTTTATTCTACTTTAGACAAAGTAGTAAAAAAAAGAGTTATAGTCAGGGAAATTCCCCGAATCAGAGCCAATTCACAATCGAAGCGATTATTGCTTTTATCAAAGAAGCCATTAATGAATCGACAAGAAGTAATTTATACGACCAAGGACTTAGTGAACAGGCATTTAAGAGAAAACTTAACAAAAGAAGTGAATTGAAGAAAGCTCTTAAGTCATGCTCATATGGGTCGATTTATGATAAGGAGTATGTAAAAGATTATATCAAAGATCTGTTGCGACAAGGCTACTTGAGTCAAAAGAACATTGATTCTGTGATTCCATTTAATAGGGTCAACTATATGACAATAGAGGATAAATTTGATGTTTTACTACATCACTATAAGAAGTTATATCAATATGATGCCTTAAGTCAAATGATGGAAGACTATGAGCTTCATCAATTGAAGCATTTGATTGAAGATGGTCTGGTGCCTTCTTATATCATTACAGCAGAAGAGATTGATCATATCTACCAGACCACTCAAATTTCCTTAACCTTTGAAGATAAATTAGCCATTGTTAGCCAAAGAGTTTATCAGACCTATAAAGGTTTTGGTGTCATAGATGAGATTAGGGATATGAATATCGATGGGGTGTCAGGTGGCGTATCAGGGATCGTTAATGATGGACATGCTTTTCATTCTATAGACGACAGCTTCCTATCTCAAATGAAGAAAGTACCCTACAACTATGACAGCATATGGATTTTCTATAAAGGTAAATCTATTCATTTGTCATTTCTCTCTTTCAAAACAGATAATGAGCTAAGAAGGGTATGTCAAAATATATACCGCTACAATAAAGCAGGTCAGTTGTCTGAGAATATTGGCTATAAGGTGAATGAAATGCAGGACGGATCTAGAGTTGTTGTGGTTCGCCCTAGTTTTTCTGAATCCTGGGCCTTCTTTGTTCGTAAGTTTCATATAGCGGACGTGACCCTAGAAGAATTGATACAAGATGATGGTTGTCAGCTACCAATAGAGTTACTTAAGTTTTTAACTAAAGGTGCACGAATCACTTCTATAACAGGGTCTCAAGGGTCAGGAAAAACCACCTTGCTAATGGCTCTTGTAAAGTCAATCTATGCAACTTTGACCCTTCGAGTTCAGGAAATGTCCTTTGAGTTACATCTAAGAAAAGTCTATCCGATGCGTAATATTCTTACTTTCAAAGAGACAACAAACATATCTGGCCAGGCAGGTCTTGATGTTCAGAAGAAGACAGATGGTGCAGTGAATATTTTAGGAGAGGTTGCAACAGATGAGGTAGCAGTTTGGATGTTACAGATGGCCCAGGTGGCTTCACTTTTTACATTGTTTACCCATCATGCTAAAACGGTTCGGGATTTAAGCTTATCCCTTAGAAATTCATTATTGAAATGTGATGTCTTTAGGGATGAGCGAATAGCTGAAGAACAGGTGGTTAATGTCTTAGATTTTGATGTACATCTTGAGAAAGATGAAAGTGGTAAAAGATATATAAGTAGAATTACAGAAATCATAGGCTTAGATCAAGAATTACCATACCCAACTAGCTACAAGTCTGAGGGAAGTCATGAAGATAAGTTGAACCTTTTTATGGATACAATCACTGAGTATTTTACAAGACAAACTGATAGGAAAATATATAAGGCCAATAACATAGTTGAGTTTGTAGAAGGGCGTTATGAAGCCAAAACAGCCATAAGTAATAAGACCATAGAAGCTATGAAGAGACATATGACCCTTGAAGATCAATGTGAATTTTCAACCTTTATTCAAAGCTACTGGGAGCCCGCTTATGAACAGTAAAAATTTGCTCTATATGGGTATCCTACTACTAACTTTCGGTATTGTTTTGCTCCTAATATTAAGCATTCAAAGTTCAAAGTATAAGTCCAAAAGGGTCAGAATCATTCACCAAGAAAATGAAAAGATCTCTGGCTTGTACATGGTCTTATATCGTGTCATATCAAAGAACTTTATAACAAGAAGACAAGTTAATAACATTCGATCAAGGATTGAGATGGTTGAAGCTAGTAGTGAGAGGATTATTCGAAAGAAAACAGTCCGTGTTTTTGTACTCATAAGTCTAGTGATTGGGCTATTGCTTGTTGCCATGATTTCTGTGACTAAACAAGTTATGATGATTGGTATTTTTTGCCTTGTGCTTTGGTTCTTATCAGAAACGCTAGTTGACTTTTATGTCACACGAATGAAGAATCGGTTACTAGCTCAACAAGTAAAATTAAATGACCTTATTAGACATAAATATTATGAAACGAAGATGGTGGATGAAGCAATCTATTTGGCAAGTCAATCCCTTGATCCAGATCATCATGACATAGGTTTACAAGCTCAGAAAATCTATGATGTTTTGATGGCAAAGGACGTTGAGAAGGAAATGGTCACCTACAATGAGCTTGCACCCAACAAATTTCTTAAAATGTTAATAGGACTTGCTTATATAACCATGGAATATGGAGATCATCAAATGGATGGGTCAAGTGTTTTTATGAGGAATTTAAGTGACTTATCAAGTGAGATAAGAATTGAACTTTCAAAGAGAGAACGTCTTAACTACGCCCTAAGAAGTTTGAATATTATTGTCTTAGCACCTTTATTCTTTATAACGCCAATTAAAGATTGGGCGAGTCATTATTTTATGCCTCTGAAACTCTTTTATGAGAGTCAGATAGGCTTTATCCTTGAGGTAGTTACAATTACCATCATATTCCTATGTTTCATACTTCTAAGAAGGCTGCAAAAATTTGATGATATGCAAAAGGCTACTTATCATAAGAGATCATTTGAGCAAAAGCTATATGATAAAGGTTTGCACCACCTTATAGATTGGTTAAAACCTAAACAACATAAAGGACATTATTTTAAGCTGAAACGTGAGTTGAAGATGGTGGCAAGTCATATAAGTGTAGAGGCCTACACGACAAGAAAACTATTGGCTTTTCTGACTGGACTGGCTTTTGCCACAACTCTTTTTCTGGCACTTCACTACAATACAAGCCAGCAAATTCTGACAGGACCAACCCTACCAGAACAGTTTCTAGGGGGTCAACTATCTCAGGAAGAGCAAGAGACAGCATTGGAAATCACTAGGCAAGATGTGAAGTACCTTTCTCAGTTGGTACCTGAGGCAGAAGAGGTGGATATCATCAAATGGCTAGTAGGCCAAGGGGTTGGAAATGAAGAAGCTAAAGTAATGGCAAAAAGGTTAATTAGCAAACAAGTGATCTTAATGGACCAATACCTTAAGTGGTGGGAAGTTGCCATAATCATTATTGTAGGTCTAATAAGTTATCAGTTACCATATTTGTATTTGAAATTTCAGCAAAAGGTTATGAGGATTGATATTGAAGATGAGATTAGTGGTTTTAGCGCAATTATTCTAATGTTGATGTACCATGAGAGATTATCCGTTATTGAAGTGTTAGAATGGCTAGAGCTCTTCTCAAATACATTCAAAGAAGCTATTGGTGATTGTATTAACAATAGTGCAGCTGGTCTTACAGAAGCACTTGAAGAACTTAGAGATGTATCAGATGAAGAAAGATTTCTTCGTATAATGGATAGCCTTATATTAGCATCTGAAGAAATCACAATTAGACAGGCTTTTGATGAGCTACAAGCAGAAAAGGGTCACTATTTGGAACAAAGAAAAGAAGTGAATATGAGGGTTATTGAAAAGAAGATCAACTTAGGTCGAATGTTTGGCTTTCTGCCACTTTATGGTCTTATTATGATCTATATGATAGTGCCAATGATAACCACTTCAATGGCAGATATGAACACCTATTTTAGTCAACTAAAACAATAATAAGGAGGGTATAGTATGGATGGAAATATTCAAAAGGCTTTGTGGTTAGGGGTTAGTATTTTATTATTTTTAGCAGTAGTAGCAATTGGTATGAGTGTGTTTCAAAATGTTAGAGGTGGTACAACAGATGCAATGGAAAATGTTAATGCGACCAACCAGCAACTCAACAATGCTAAATATAGCTTGTATGACAATCAAGAGGTGAGTGGGACTGATGTCATTAGTGCTATTAACAACTACAAATTACAAAGTGGTGAAATTCAAATTGTTGTCACCAATAGCTCAGGAACTGCAACAACTTACATCTCGGGTGGAACAGCAAGTACGGGAGCACTGACTGAGTTGACTTTAGCAGTCATCGATGGCACGATCCAAGCTTCACAGAATAAAAGTGCTACGACCACCTATATCAATCCTTATGGGAGTTTCTATGCTACCCTAATTTATGATGTAAATAAGGAAGTCCGTGGTATGAACTTTGTACAGCAATAATGGATGAGTCAATTACTAGAGCATTAACAATGGGTGTTGGCTTTATGCTCTTTGTGGCAGCTTTATCCTCTTTTCTAAACATGTATAGTCACATGATGACCAGCATTGAGATTGGTAAATCAAATGGATTATTGGATCAACAAATCAGTCAAATCTCTATGGAGACTGGTGAGAGATTAATGTCTAAGTCAGAAGTCTATTTCATGATAAGGAATGAGGCGCTTATAAAAGTCTATATTGATTCTGTTGAATACCCTGTGGCTTTAAGTTATGCAGGCAAACAGAGCCTACAACAAGCACTTATAGCCCAAACTTATAGCCACTATTCTTGTCAATACATGGTTGATGATAATGGGTTGATTATTGAGATACACTTAAGGGGGAACTAGTCGTGGATCAAGCATTATGGAAAATTCTTGGATTTCTATTAGCGGCTATTTTACTATTTGTAACACCTCTTATATCTGTCTATGATCGACAAGATGATATTAGCTACACCATTGCTTACAGTCAAGTTCAAGAGCTGACGGATATGACCAGGGATAGAGGATATCTAGATGAAGCTCTTTACCTTAAGCTAAATAAGATCTTAGCTGCCACAGGCAATACTTACGAAATCACACTTGAGCATTACAAAAAAACTTATGTCCCAGTTTACGATGATGCGGGTCTTTTTATGGATGACTTTTATGTGAGTTATGAAGGGTACTTTAACGGGGATATAGAAAAAGTTCTAGAAAATCAGCATAGGTATGACCTGTCTATTGGCGATCTATTTTTTGTTAGGGTAGAGAATAAATCTAAAACGAAAAGCCAAGTGATTAGAGAAATACTTCTAAACATAAGTACTGATTATCCAACGATTATTATCAGATCCGGGGGAATGGTCCGACATGAGCCTCATTAAATTGGCAATCTTCTTTCTTTGTATGACACTACCATTCCAATTCATGGTTTATGTGCAGACAGATATTTTGCATCAAAAGGCACAAATAGAAATTGTCTATAAGGACAAAGTAACCACAGCAATTGATGATGCGACAGTGGCCCTGAAACTTTTTGTAGAAGAAAACTATGAATCTAATGAAGTCAAAAAAGTTCATATAGATGCAGCAGAGGTGGTTAATACATTTTTCACTAGCTACCACTATGGCTTTAATGTAATTGGGAAGGTAGATAAAATCAAGATGGATCAATATGTATTGGCCCTTGTACTTGTGGGTTATGATGGCTTTTATGTGTATGGATGCCAAAATGTAGTGGATGAGATGGGCATTAGAAGTATAAAGCCAATCTTAAGTGAGAAGAAACCTTACCTCTATAAGGACAATATGTATTCGATGGCGGTAACACTTGGTGATGATATGCTTCTTATAGAGAATGTAAACCTTGCTGAGGAAGTGGGCTTGGTTAGTGATATGACCAACTTGCCATTAGGTATAGACCCTATTGACTATGACTGGCAACGCCAAAAGATTATCGTTGACTCAATAACAGAAGCTCTGTATGAAACTGTTAATCTTCACAATCGTTATGTTAGGCAACTAGGCAACTCATATGAGTTTCATATCCCTTACACAGAGAATGCTAGTTTTGCAGATACCATTGATGATGTAGGTTTATTGGCAATTGTTCAAGGTCAGCCTTTGGGTAGAGGGGATTATTTGGAAATTATGTCTTATACCCAGGGAGAAGTTGTGCAGACAGGTCAGGTAATGGCTTATGAAGATGGTATGGGAAGGCTTTATTATTGCGATCATGAGGGTTTTCATACCACAGTAGATACACATAAAAAAACCTTCTCAACCCCTATGGAAGCGGCTAAAGAAGGTTATTATCCATGTCATTTAATTGGCAAAGAATGATCTACCATTCATTACTGGTATTCTGAGCATCACGCATTTTCTTATAATCTGCATAAGACATCTTGTTCTTCTGAGAATAGTAATAGAGAAGACCTATAGCTACAAGTACAAATAGTAATACGAAAGGCCAGATTGGTATTTTGAAGCCATCACTAGGTTCTTCTGCATCGGGAGTATCACTTGAATCATTGACAGGCACATCACCATCTAAAATATCTGAGTTACCATCGTCTAATTCTGAAACAATCATGTCAGTAGAGGCTAAGTAGAGGTCATCAATATAGAGGGACACTTGTCCAATCACATCACCAATGGTTATGGATGGATCGAAGGATTGTGGTAGGTCCTTGTTATAGCTAATACTATCTACTGTTGACCCAACTGGCATTAGGAAAGAGATGTTTGGATCAGCAGCTATGGTGACATTACCAAGAGTTTTATCACCTGAGATAATTGGGCTGACATAGCTGTAGTTATAGTCATTAAGGGTCACTTGGTCATATCCTTCAAAACCGTAGTCAAGTAGGCTATGAGTATCACTATAGAGATGGTCTGCATCCGTCTTAAGTGTTACAGCAATTAGTGTACGGTCATCACTTTTACCAACAGTTACTAGGGTATGACCAGACTGAATGGTATAACCAGACTTCCCTGCTATGACATCTTCTCGGTAATTAGTTGTACCTTTTTTGATATTCAGCATTTTATGACTTTGTGATAGGTACCTTATTTCATCCACAATATTGGTTGGCTGAATCTGATGGGTCGGGTGTGACATGATCTCTAAGAAGTAGTCGTGTTTTAGGAGTTCTTTCATAATGAGGGACATATCATAAGCTGTTGTAACTTGTTCTTCATCATAGAGGCCATGGGGGTTCACAAAATTAGTATTAAGTGCACCCAGTTCATCAGCTCGCTCGTTCATCCGTTTGACAAAGGCTTCTATTGAGCCGCTGACTTCTTCAGCCAAACCATTGGCCACTTCGTTGGCAGATTCTAACATTAGGCCGTGAAGGGCGTCATTGACGGTGAGTATTTCGTTCTCACGAATCCCTATATGGGAACTGCCACGTTCTATGCTTAGAACTGCGGTCCTTGAAAAGGTCACTTCTTCGTTAGGGGCAAGTGATTCTAAGACTAGTAAAGCAGTCATTAACTTGGTGATACTTGCTGGAGAGAGTTGTCTCTCTGATAATTTATCATATAAGATCTGACCGGTGTCAGCTTCAAGGAGTATAGCTGATTCTGCTGCAACATGAGGTTTGGATACACTTCCTTGGATTGGTGTTATTGCTGAGATGAGTAAGCTAAGGGTACATATATATAGTAAGCCGAGTTTTTTCATTGGCGTTCCTTTCAAGTGTAAAGGTTTTTCTGTCGACGCTAGTTTACCATAGAATGGGCCTTTAGGCAAAGCTATAAGTAATAAAATTGAGTAGGACGTCTACCTTCCATATGATATAATATGTCAAAACGGGAGGTATGATCATGACAGATAAAAACTTAGTACCAGTTGGCTTATCAAACAGACATGTCCACTTAAGTGAGGCAGATTTACAAACACTTTTTGGAGAAGGGTATGAGTTAACAGAGCTTAAACCCCTATCTCAACCTGGCCAATATGCAGCCAATGAAGTAGTGGATGTTGTTGGACCAAAGAGAACCTTAAGTAAAGTCCGAATACTTGGACCTACACGACCATCCTCACAAGTTGAAGTATCAATTACAGACTCCTTTTATTTAGGTGCAAAGGTTCCTATTAGGAATTCAGGTGACTTAGAAGGCACACCAGGTTGCAAGCTTATTGGCCCTAAAGGGGAAGTTGAGTTAAGCCAAGGTTTGATTGCAGCAGCAAGACATATCCACATGCATACAGATGATGCGGCAGCCTTAGACTTAAAGGACAAAGATATTGTTAGGGTCAAAATCCCTGGTGATCGTGGCATGATCCTTGAGAATGTTTTGATTCGTGTACATGAAACTTATGCCCTTGATATGCATATTGATACGGATGAAGGTAATGCAGGTTTAGTGCGTAATGGGGACTTAGTAGAGATAATCAAATAATCTCTGGGAAGGGTGGTAGATGATGAAACAGACGTTACTTATTATTGATGTGCAAAAGGCCATGTTTGAACTAGGTGGCGGTATTTACCAGGGTCAGGCTGTCCTTGAGAGAATTAAGATGTTACTAGATAGAGCAAGGTCAAAAGGTGTGCCTGTGGTTTTTGTCCAACATACAGAAGACGACGGACCATTCCAAGGGGACCAAGCCTTATGGGCAATACACGACCTAATTAAACCTCTAGAGGATGAAGCAGTAGTACGTAAAAATTACTGGGATAGTTTTATGGAAACCACCCTTGAAGATGAACTTAAGAAGATAGGTACAGACCAGCTTATTATATGTGGTATGCAGACAGATTACTGTGTAGACACAACCACACGAAGTGCTTTTGCAAGAGGTTATAAAAATAATATCCTTGTGTCTGATGGCCATACTACCTTTGATGAATCATACTTAGATGCTAAGACAATCATAGACCACCATAACAACATTCATGGTGGTTGTTTTGCAACACTAATGAAAGCAGATAGCTTATTATGTTAGAAATGATGAAACCTTGGCACGGCTTCTTAACAATTCTTAGTTATGTCGTTGCGACTGTCTACAATTACAAAAGTATGTTAAGGGCCCAATCTACCAATTATATCGGTGCCTTGTTAACACTTGTATTTGTCCTATTTATGATTAGCTATACAAGAGAGTTAAGAAGGGACCGGGACAAGAAAATATTAGTGAGAATTACCAGAGTTTACACCCTTTTCATTTTTGTTGGATTTGTTGATTTATTGGTGCAAAATGTAGAAGCATCTTTTAGTGTGTTTTTATTCTTTTCTTATACTTTTATTGTCCTACATGTAGTATTTGGGGCATGTGTTTATGGTTTATCCTGGTTGTTTCACCCGTCCAATGCGCCGATTTTTATGATTGTGTTTGGCATAGTGGCTTATTTGTATGCCAGAAAGCAGTTAAGGAAAGTTTAGATAGGCATAGTAGGATTTAAATCATATTGTGAATAGCTATGTGGCAGCTTATGCCATAAAATAGAAGTATATTATAGAGAAAATGAGGCATACAATGATTCAATATATTAAAGATGAGAAGATGTTACATAAGGACGCAATTATCAAAGGTTTGATTGATTATAATAAATCCAAAACTGGAGAGCTTGAAAAAGGCAGCCACTGTGTCTATGTCATTGAGAACGATGAACCTATTGGTGCTATGATGACTTCATACGGTTGGAACTGGGGTGAGATTGGTGACTATTATTACAGAGATGAATCTGTTCTAAAAGTTCTACTGAATGAGGTCCACAAGTATTACCAGAATAAGGTAGAGGCTATATGTTTACCAACAAGAATTGGGTCTGTGAGCGATACTTTTGAAGCCTATGGTTATGTGGTTCCAGGTAGAATTAAGGATTTGCCGAAAGGTTATGATTTCACAGAGATGATGAACAATGAGATGGCGTTTATAGAGGATGTGTCCACATATAAGATTCAGACCAGTACAGAAGAAATTGAATACTGGCATACTCTACTTAAGGCAAGAGATTTGTTCGTTAGCTTTGATGTTGAGGACGACGCTGAGGAGTTAGTTTATGCAGCACTTGATGGTGAAGAACTTATTGGTGGTGTTTATGGGCATACAAGTAAAGGGTATCTTTATGTTTCAATCCTATGGGTAGATGAAACATTCAGGAATCAAGACGTAGGTTCTGCATTAATGGACAGGATTGAAGAGGATGCTATAGAACAAGGGATCAAGAATTTCTGGCTTGGTACATCGTCATTTCAGGCAAAAGGTTTTTATGAGAAACGAGGTTATGAGTCGGTGATTCATTTCTCCAATTGTCCAAAAGGCTTCTCAAACGATACCATGGTAAAATATGGATAAGATGTTTATAACATCCAGGTCTGTTAGGGCTTGGGTGTTTTTTGTTAAAAAAGAAAATTCTATGTTAATACTTTCTGAATAAAGTTGCAATTTAAAGCAATTAGATATATGATGTTATGAAATAACCAGGCGACACTATTACAAATAAGTAATGAGGGAATAAATGAATAGAAAAGTAGATTTACATATCCATTCTTATGCATCAGATGGAGAATGGAGTGCTGAGGAAGTCATTAAACAAATTGACGACCATAACATAAAAATATTTGCTGTATGTGATCATGATGAAATTGGTTGCATCTCCGAATTAGCTGCCTTAACTAAAGACAGGAAAGACCTTGATTATATCAAGGCGGTTGAGATCTCAGTCTTACACAATGGCATTGAACATCATATTTTAACTTACGGCATTGATGAGAATGATGAAGCATTACAGGACTTGCTGCGTTATAATATCAAAGCACGTGATCGATACAATGACAAACTGGTAGTATTTTTAAGTGAGACATACCCACAGATTAGTATGGAGGCTTATGAGGCCTATGACTATAATCCTTATCAAGGTGGGTGGCGTACATTAAGCTATTTGATCGATAATGGTGTTGTAACAGACTTGTGGGATTTCTTTAAGAAGATTAAGGGCTTTAAATGTGACAAAAGATTCCATATGCCTGAGGTTCTAATTCCTAAACTAAACCAACTAGGTTACAAAACTATTTTGGCCCATCCACCTATGTACACTGAAGGAGACTTATTGCCTGTCAGTGAGTTGAACTATTTCAGGGAATTAGGTGTCCAAGGGATTGAGTGTTACACCCAGTATCTTAAAGATCAGAGTAATGCAAAGTATTACCTTGATTACTGTGAGCAGTATGATATGTTAATCACAGGTGGCTCAGATTGTCATGGTGGTTTTGCAGGTCGTAGACTTGGTCATCCAGATGTGACGGAGGAAATGATAAAGCTATAGTAAAATACAGCCGCAGAAAAATCTGAAATCGCAAAAAATTACCTATAAACAAAACTAAGGTGCCACTCATATGAGTGACACCTTTTTATATAAACGACAACATAAGTTGTCTAACTTGCCTTAACTTGGTAAGAAGAAACCACCCTTATCATTCTGTGACAACCAAGACACAGTGTTGATTCTTGGCAATGTAATGCCAATGGTTTCGGTCATCACATCCTCAATTGTCTCAACTGGAATGATGGTCATAGCATCTTTTACTTCGTCTGGTACATCTTTTAGGTCAATTTCATTGTCTATTGGGATGAGTGCTTTGGTCACACCAGCCCTATTTGCGGCAATAAGTTTTTCTTTAAGTCCTCCTATTGGCATAACTGCCCCTCTCAGTGAAATCTCACCAGTCATAGCTATTTTGCCACTCACAGGAATGCCAGTAATCAATGAGGCTAGAGCTGTAAAGAGGGTAATACCAGCAGATGGACCGTCCTTAGGGACTGCACCCGAAGGAACATGTATATGAATGTCTTTATCCTTAAAGGAAACTGCGTTCACAGGCAACCTTGACTTAAGCAAACTAAGGGCAATTTTAGCAGATTCTTGCATAACTTCCCCAAGCTTACCAGTTAAGGTAATGCCACCTTTGCCGGGTAGGTCGGTTGCTTCAATGAAGAGAATTTCACCACCAACAGGTGTCCAAGCCATACCAGTCACAACACCAGGTGGGTTGTTGTCTAAAGCTTTTGCGTGTCTTGAGACTTTGCGACCTAACATGTCAGTAAGATCTTCTACCTTAACAACATATGGTTTGGAGCCTTCATTGGACACCACTTTCTCAGCAATAACCCTTGAAATTGTATCTAGTTTTTTCTTAAGACCACGGACACCAGCCTCCATTGTATAATCTGAGATAATGGCTCTGAAAGTATCATCATCAAGGACCATATCTTCAGCTTTTAAGCCATGTTCTTCAAGCGACTTTCTGATCAAGTGATTTTTACCAATGTGGAATTTCTCAGTTGCTGTATAACTTGAGATTTGGATAACCTCCATACGGTCAAGTAAAGGTCTTGGTATGGTTTCGAAGCTATTAGCAGTAGTAATAAATAGGACATTGGATAAATCATATGGAAGGTCAAGGTAATGGTCTGTAAAAGTGTTGTTCTGCTCTGGATCTAATACTTCTAACAGAGCGCTAGCTGGATCACCACTATAACCTACCATGAGTTTGTCAATTTCATCTAAGACCATCACGGGATTCATGGTACCAGCATCTTTCATGGCTTTTAAGATACGTCCTGGAAGGGCACCAACATAAGTACGTCTATGACCTCTAATCTGTGCCTCGTCTCTAACACCACCTAAACTGATTCTTACATATTCTCTGTTAAGAGCAGTTGCAATGCTCTTACCTAAACTTGTTTTACCAGTACCTGGAGGTCCAACAAGTAAAACGATTGAACCTTTCTTATCTTTCTTAAGTTGCATAACAGCTAGATGTTGAATGATTCTATCTTTAACCTTATCCAGACCATAGTGTTGCTCGTTAAGAACGCGTCTTGCTTCGTTAATTGAAATATCCTCTACTTCATCAACATGCCAAGGTAGGCTAAGGATAAAGTCTAAGTAATTGCGAATGATGTTGTAGTCAGAACTACTTGGGTTCTGGTCTTCTAACTTCTGGATTTCTTCAAATACGACCTTTGCAATTTCTTCTGGTAGATCAGCATTTTCAGCTCTTGTTCGATAGTCATCTTTTTCGCTGCCTTCACTTTCACTTCCATTGTTTAGCTCCTTCTGTATCAATCTTAGCTGTTCCCTAAGGGCAGCTTCTCTATAGTTTTTGTTGGCCTTTTCTGTAAAATGTTCGTTCATTTCCATTTGGATTTGTATGGTTTCCTTGAAGCGGTGTAGGTACTCTATAAATAGGAGAGCCCTTTCTTTAAGTTTAATGGTTTCGATTAATCTATACTTTTCAACTGGTGAGAGAGGCATACCTTGGGAGATGAAGCCCATCATCTGATTTAGGTCTTGGAACTCATTAACAATCTTAAGAATCTCATCAATGTTTCTCATGCCTTTGCCCATTTCCTTACCCATGTCTTTGATGAAATTGAGCATTTCTAGTTGGGCAAGTGTATCAATATTGATATCTTCAGGTATGATTTTTAGATCACCTTTTAGTCCATCGCTTGTTGTAGTTATATTTGTGACTTCTGCAAAACTGTGTGCGCGAACCATTATTTGAAAACCATCTTTTTTATCGGATATCTCATTAATATGTAACATCACACCGATTTTATAGAAATCATCATTCTCATAAGGGCTAGACTTCTTATCCTTAAGAGTAATGGCAATTAAGGATTCGTTGCTTGCCTTCATCAGCTGTAATTTATCTTTGCTGATGTGTTTAATTTGTAATGGGATGGTCATCCCTGGAAGTAGTAGCTGATCATATATTGGTATTAACATAAGTGTCATCCTTTCTCTTGTGTTGTCAGATTAAGTCATAAGTGAATGTTCGTTTATTTATAGTTTTAAGTTTAAGCGAGTTTTCACTCGCTTGTTGTTTATTTAAGTAATGCGTTTTGTATAATCATAATCATTTCATTAAGCTGTGCTTCTGATGTAGCAGCACATCGCCCTGATTTCTTGACGATAGCCTTAACTGGGTAGAACATGAATGCCCAGATGTTTTGGTTATCATAGTTGTTCATAATCCCTTGAGATTTGTAGTCGGTTAGGAGTTGATCAAACTTGCTCATTTCTTCTAACTTAGCACAACCTTGGTTAAGGGATGGACATGAATCAAACTGTTCCACAAAATGATGGATCTCTTCGTGTTTCAGAATATACTCGTAATACTGTCTTATGAGGACATCTATAAATTCTTTACCATTCATTGTTGAGGATAGGTCTCGTAAAATATAGGAAAAAACTTCTGATGCATATTCATGATAGATATCACGCAACATTTCCTCTTTGTTCTCATAATAGATGTAAACGGTAGCTGGTGATACCCCTGCGACCTTAGCTATTTTAGAGATTGAGGCACCGTGCATGCCTTGTTCTAAGATGATTTTGACTACTGCTTTTTTGATATTGTTACGCTTCTCATCGTCTTTTCGTCTCATAATCACCAATTCCTTTATGATTCTATAATAAACGAACATTCACTTAAAGTCAACTACAAACTTAAAAAGATACATAATTTACCACGGAAAACACGGAATACACGGAGGGTAGAGAGGCAAATACAGGCCGCAGAAAGCGCAATAAACGCAAAAGGTTTATGAACAATATTACTAGGTCATCCTCGCTAGTCGGGGATCCAGAGTCTTTATAAAGATTAGAGGATCAAAATGAAAAGGAATGTATAGAGATATGAAAGACAAATAAAGTAACGCTGAGAACCCGGAGGGCACGGAAGGAAAAAGATGAAAAACTAGCCGCAGAAAACGCAATGAACGCAAAAGGTTTATGAACAATATTACTAGGTCATCCTCGTTAGTCGGGGATCCAGAGTCCTTATAAAGATTAGAGAATCAAAATGAAAAGGAATGTATAGAGATATGAAAGACAAATAAAGTAACGCGGAGAACGCGGAGAACGCGGAGGGCACGGAAGGTAAAAGATGAAAAACTAGCCGCAGAAAATGTAATAAACGCAAAAGGTTTATGAATAATAATACTAGGTCATCCTCTCACGTATCTATCAAATCACTTTTCATGTAATTTTCTGTAAATTCCTTTGCTTTTTTTTGCATTTTTGCGTTGTGTTTATGCTTTTCAGATTTTAAGGTATAATAGTCTATGAAAACTAAGACCACCTGAAAGGATACTTATGAAAGACTTTACATTTATATCAGACTTTGACGGCACCATAACCGAGAAGGATTTTTATTGGATATTACTAGACGATTATATAGGACAGAAGGGCATTGACTATTACACTGAGTGGAAGAAGACAGGTAAGATTGGGACAGAATTCTTAAATAAGGTATTCACTTGGCACACTTTCACAGAGGAAGAAAGAATAGAGGCTTTGAATAAAGTTAAGATGGATGAAAATCTTGAAAATCTTGAAAAGCTCGTTGTGGACAAAGGTGGAGACTTCCATATATGTTCAGCAGGCTTTAAGTATTACATAGACATTGCCCTTAAGAAAAGAAATCTCAGTCACTTACATGTGATCACCAATGAAGGCAGCTTTAGAGACAATACCTTTGTAATGGAACCTGATAACAGCTCACCTTTTTATTCAAAAGTGTATGGTGTGAATAAAGAAATTGTTGCCCTTTATTATAAAGAGCGATGTCAGAAGTTGTACTTTGCAGGAGACAGTGAGCCTGACTACTGGGCAGCTAGGCATGCAGATGTGATTTTTGCTAAACATGAGTTGGCGCGAATTCTAGATGAAGAGAAGATTGCGTATTATTTGTATGAGGACTTTTCGGATATTATTAGGAAGATGGAAGAAGGCGTTTGAAATAGAAGAGATTAATGCTAAAACGCTATAAGAGATAAGGGATAGGAACACGGATAAGTGATGTGATTGCACGGATAAAAGATTTGATGGGGTGTGATTTAGTGCAGTTCATTTTATAGGCTTTTGCGTTTTTGCGTTAATCATTTGCTTTTACTGGAGGGAAGTATGTTTAGAAAAATATTAGTAGTCATTATATCCATTTTAGTTTTGTCAGGCTGTGCTGAGAAAGTCACTTACTCTGAGTATTATTCAACAGGTGAGGCGGGGACAGAGAGTCATATTGAGCTGATTAAACTTGAGGAAAATGTTTGGATGCATAGAACTTATATGACCTTTGGAGATACCCTCTATCCTGCTAATGGTCTTCTTGCTTTCACTAAAGATGAGATACTGCTTATCGATACACCTTGGAATGATGAGCAAACTGAGTCTCTATTAGAGTTAGTGAATGACGTATTTGCGAGGGATCAAATTACAACCATTATTACACATGCCCATGATGATACAATGGGTGGTATTGGCGTATTGTTAGATGCTGGATTGCCTGTCTATAGCACTCAGATGACGTATGATATAGCTGAGGCTGAAGGCAAACTTCTACCTCAACCAAGTCTTGAGAGCAAAAGAACATTGATGACAATTAATAATTTGGACTTAACTACCTTCTACCCTGGTGGTGGCCATACAGAGGATAACATAGTTGTATACCTTAATGATTACGATATATTGTTTGGAGGTTGTTTACTGAAAGACTTGGACAATGATCGAATTGGCAACATAGCTGATGCCAATGTTTCAGAGTGGGTTAACTCAGTGGAAGCCGTAGCAGATGAATTTCCAGATGCTGTAGTTGTAATACCAGGCCATGGTGAACATGGTGGGTTGAACTTGTTGAAACATACCATAGAGGTGGTTGAAAACCATCTGATAGAATCTAAGTAATTAGATGTTAGTACCATAAACAATGAAGTAAAACCCATCACTAAATTAGTGATGGGTTTTTTATTGGCGATTACTTTTCATTAAATACAGATCCATCGAAAATGCACTCTGGATGACAAGATATAATTTTCCTCGTTTTCGCGTATTCCGTGTTATAGGATTTGCGTTTAATATGTTTACCTAACAATCTAATAAACTAAAGGACTAATAATCAATTGGTTCACTATATGTGCCATCATATGACCCATCATTGCATAAGCCAATCCATGTTTCCAGTAAGCATAACCGAAGACCAAGCCACCAATACCATTTAGTAGTAATGCTCTGAAGATAATTGGGCCTGATAAACCAAGTAGAGCAGCAGTTGCTGGTAAATGTCCGATGCCAAAAATCAAAGCAGCTAAGATAATAGCAACAATATAGTAGGAATTTGGTAATGGTCCATCTTTCTTGAAGAAAAGCTTCTTACCTACCCAGACAAAGAATGTCATGAGGAACAAACGCATAAGGACTTCTTCAATAATACCACCGTATAATATGGATGATAGGAAGTATAAACCACTAAATTGATAATCTGCAATATGTTCTTCCATAAAGCTGTAGAAGAAGAGTTTGTCAGGTAAACCAATAACAATAGCAGTAATCGTACCTAGTATTAGCAATATAACAAAACTCTTAGTTGACCATTTGAAGCCTAACTTCAAGCCTACTTTTTCCATCATGAGTAAACCAAGGAAAGAAGCGACAAAAGTCAACACACCAGATTGTATAGCACCAATGATTATAAGTATATTAAGGGAACCCATCTGTGCAATCATGTCATCTAACATTTCTTGTGGTAAAAGGTCGATTTGCAATAGACCAACAAGAGCACCTGATATAATACCTATAACTGTAAAGATTAAACTAATCCATAATTTCTTTTTCATAAGAAACACCTCCGTGTAATATGTGTAACATCTGTTATACATGTAATATAACAGAAAAGAATGAGTGTGTCAACTTATTTTGAAAATAAACCTTAAAGAGTAAAAAATCAACGCAAAAACGCAAAAACTCTAACACGGATAAAAGATATGATAACACGGATAGAAACTTTGATAGTTATAGGCAAGAGTATGTCGACTTGAACTACTTTATTTTGACCATAGCGGGGATAATGGTGATATATAATCTCATAGAAAAAGACCTGACTTAACTCATCAGATCCTTTATCCGTGTTATCAAATCTTTTATCCGTGTTCCCATTTTCATCTCTTAGCGTTTTGCGTTAATCCTCTAATCTCTTATTGTATACTGAAAACAGCCAATAGCCTCATCTACAACAAAGCCAACCTTAGTATATAAACCAAGGGCTTGCTCATTCTCAGCATTTACTGACAACATACAATCAGGGTATCCTTGTTCATGACCAATAGCGATACCAGCCTTAAGAAGCTGAGTACCAAGACCTTTACCTTGGTGTTCAGGCAATAAGGCAATAGGTGCCACAAAGCTGTATTTACCAGATGCATCTTCCTCTTCCATCATATTCAGAACCCCTACAGGCTTACCATCATACCATAGAATCTGTGTGCCATTTTTAAGGATATAACTTTCTGTAGTGAGTTTTGCAACCATTTCCTCAGTGATTGGTGTTTCAGACCCTTTTAAGGATTTGAAGGCAATATTCCTGACATGTGCATAATTACCTTCATCAGTGCCATGAACAAATGGCTTCAATATATAACCAGCAGGGAAGCTTACCTGAACAGGCTCTTGATCTTTTCTAACCATTACATATGCAGTTCTATAATATTTAAAACCAAGGGTTTTCAGGTAGGACTGAATCCTATCTTTCTTATTAGGCATAAAGGATTCTATGATATTGATTTCACGATCAAGTGGCTCCATAGCGTCAAATAGTAACTGATAATGGGCCAAATCCTCTTTTTCACAATGAAATATTCGAATACGACTTTTATGACCTTTTACAAAATACTCATCTAACATGAGGGATAGAACACCAATGATTGTCTCATTCTCAATCAGTAGGTAAGTAGGAAACTTATCTCCGATTTCAAATTCTTCCATATCTTCCTCATAGAGATAAGATTCATCATGTTCATATCTATGTTTTTGACAGTAGGCCATAAAGGCTTCTAAGTAGTTTTTGTTTAGTTTGATTACATTCATAATAGACTCCTTTTATATATCGTATTATTGTAGTTTGATTATAGCAAATTTTCAATTGGCTTGGGTGGATTTGCCTATGTCATACTTGTATATAGTCAAAAACACCTTTACTTGACGTCTTGATAGATTGAACGTAAAATGGAACTAGCCGAGAGTTTAAATTGAACTATCTAGATTAGAGGATTATATTATGATAAGAAGCGTGCGATACACCGCTTATGCTTTATTGTTTTTTGTGTTCATTTCTTTAAGTGCCTTTGTCAGTGAAGGGACTAATTCCATTAAATTCACAAGTGAAGAAGAAGATTGGCTTAGTCTACAAGGAGATAGGGTCTTTCATATTGGTTTAGCCCCTTATGAAGGGATTGATTTGTTTGTTGATAATAAGGAAGATGTTGGTTATATCTTTGATATGGAGACATTATTTGAAGCGGCAACTGGACTAGACTTTGTGGTGGATACGGATAAAGCTTGGGGTGAAGCTTATGAAGGTTTGCAAACTGGGTCAGTTGATGTACTTTTTGGCGCTAACCCAACACCTGAGCGTCTTGAGTTTATGTCATTTACTGAGAGTATTATTAAGTACCCTTATGTACTCATAGCAAAAAGAAATACCAATATTTTCACGATAGGTGATTTGGATCAAGGTAAAGTAGGCTTTATAGATGGAGACCAAGTTATAAAGGTTTTTGAAGAAACCTATTACAATATTGATCATACCCAAGTGATGTATGATGATCCTGCTACGGGAATTCATGCTATAGTTAATGGCGAAGTTGATGGTTTTATAACAGCCAAAACCGAAATCATAGATGATATTTTATATAAGAATCAAGATCTAGAAGTTGTAGGGGACTTAAAAGATGCAACATCTGATATGACTTTTTCAACCCTGAAGGATCAAGAGATTTTGTCAGAGATACTTGGCAAGATTATGGCAGAAAATGCTGAATATATTGAAGAAAAAGTACAAGATGCTAGGGTTATATATTACAGGCAAATTCTTGATTTATCCCAAGCAGAGAGAGCCTGGTTGGAATCGGAACCGATCTTAAAGGTTGGTATAGCTCAGAACTATTTACCGATTGAATATTTAGATGAAGATGGTGTTTATCAAGGTGTAGTAGGTGTCTATATGAGGGCTATAGCTACAAAGATAGGGCTTGAGATGGAGCCAGTATTTAAACCCTTTGATGACCTTTATGCAATGTTATTAGAAGGTAAGATAGATATTGCCAATATTGCCAGAACAGAAGATCGACTTGAAGATTTCATCTTTACAGAACCTTTTAGCGAAGAGAGGGATATGATCTTTGGTCACAAGTCAGTAGAACCAATTTATGACATTTACAATTTGGATGGGAAAAGGATTGCAGTCATAGAAGGTTATTGGCATGAGGAGTACCTTACTAAGAATCTACGAGATGTTCAGATAATCTTCACAGAGAGTATATCAGAAAGTCTAAAGTTAGTGTCTGAGGGTAAGGTGGATTATTTCCTTGAGAACCCAATGATTGCCGAATACTATATAGATGGTTTAGGTTATTCGGATATATCCATTAAAGGAGAAACGTCATCTGATTCATATCTCTATATTGGCGCCCAAAAAGAACTAGATGCTTTTGTCAGTATATTTAATAAGGCATCCAAATTGGTTGATTATAACCAAGCCAGGTATGAAGGTTTAGGCTCTGTACCTGAGCTGAAAAACATTGCAAATCAACAACTGACAATTGTTATAATTGTTATTGTTTTCGCCGCATTTTTATTAGTCTTAGTACTATTAAACCTATATAGAAAATATGTACATCAACAAGCAGAGACCAGAGTACTTAAAGAAAAAGAACACCTTATGTATACGGATGCTTTAACAGACATCTATAATAGACTTCATTTTAATGCTTTGGAATTGAAAATGAACAAAAAGGCCTTCCCACAAAGTTTTATCATGATGGACCTGAATTATCTTAAGAGAACCAATGACACCCATGGACATTATGCTGGGGACCAACTCCTTAAGAAGTTTGCAGAAATCCTGAAAGATCACTTTGATCATGACAACATCATGAGAATGGGCGGCGATGAGTTCTTCGTATTCCTAGAAGGCACGGATGAAGAGATGACCATTGGCTATATTAATCAACTGATAAAGGCATGCCAGTCAACAACAATCAATATTGGGAATGGCCAAGAGATTAGTGGACCAGTAACTTCTTATGGTTATGCCATTCGTCATTCTCAAGATGAGCTAGTTGAAGATGTACTCCATAAGGCAGATATGGCCATGTATAATGAAAAAATGAAGAATAGGTAGCCAAAAAAAGTGCAATAAAATGTAAGTAGCTTTATGTGCATTTCCAACAAACTTCTTTTTATGGATTGACAAAAGCATTAATTTGACTCTATTATGTGTGTAAGCACTTGCATACATAGGAGGTATATATGAAGATCAAATTAGGCGATAAAGCATCGTTTACACGAACAGTTACAGAAACAGATGTTGTCTTATATGGCGGCATTAGCGGCGACCTAAATCCCGCACATTTCAACGAAGAATTTGCAAGTAAATCAATCTTCAAGGGTAGGATAGCCCATGGCATGTTAACCGCATCTTACATATCAACGGTACTTGGTATGCATTTACCTGGTCCAGGTTGTATCTATCTGTCACAGAATCTGAAGTTTACCAAACCAGTACGATTTGGAGACACTATTACCGCAACCGTTGAAGTTGTGGAGATTGATCATGATAAGAATCAGGTAACCCTACTTACCATATGTCGAAATCAGTTGGAACATGTGGTACTTAAAGGACAGGCGAAAGTGATACCACCAAAAAGTTAGGAGGATGAGATGGATTTTAATTTGACAGAACAGCAGAAAATGATGCAACAATTGTTTAATCAATTTGCTATAAATGAGGTTAAACCTATTGCTGAGCAGGTGGATGATGAAGAAATGTTTCCACTTGAAAATGTAAAGGCAATGGGTGCACTAGGCATGTTAGGCATACCTTTCCCAAGAGAGTATGGTGGTGCAGGTGGTGATAACTTGACCTATGCTATGTGCGTTGAAGCTTTATCCAAAGTATGTGGCACCACTGGGGTCATCGTCTCCGCTCATACTTCTTTATGTGCCAGTCCCATCTATATGTTTGGGACTGAAGAACAGAAGCGTCGATTCCTTCCAGATTTGTGCACCGGCAGAAAAATAGGTGCTTTCGGTCTAACCGAGCCAGCAGCCGGCACCGATGCCGGTGCACAACAAACTAAAGCCTTCTTAGAAGGGGATCACTACAGAATCAATGGTAGTAAAATATTTATCACAAATGCAGGGTATGCAGACACTTATATTATTTTTGCAATGACAGATAAATCTTTAGGTATTAAAGGCATAACAGCCTTCATTGTTGAAAAAGGAATGGAAGGATTCTCGATTGGTAAGAAGGAGCGAAAGATGGGTATCCGTGGATCTGCTACATGTGAGTTGATTTTTAAAGATGTTATGGTGCCAGTTGAGAATCGTCTTGGTAAGGAAAAAGATGGTTTCAAAATAGCCATGAAGACCTTAGATGGAGGTCGTATTGGCATTGCCTCTCAGGCACTTGGTATTAGTCAGGGTGCTCTTGATGAAACCCTTAACTACATTAAGGAAAGAAAGCAATTTGGACGTTCATTGGCAAAATTCCAAAACGTACAATTTAACATTGCGGATATGACAACCCAGACTGAGGCAGCAAGGATGTTGGTTTATAAGGCAGCCAATATGAAGGACAAGGACCAGCCTTATTCAAAAGAGGCGGCCATGGCTAAACTGTATGCCGCACAAGTTGCTATGGATGTAACTACCAAAGCTGTTCAGCTTCATGGCGGGTATGGCTATACCCGTGAGTATCCAGTCGAGCGTATGATGAGAGACGCCAAGATTACAGAAATTTATGAAGGCACCAATGAGGTACAGAAGATGGTTATTTCATCAGCTGTACTTAGATAGGAGATAAGTATGAAGATAGTTGTATGTATCAAACAAGTGCCAGATACAACCGAAGTGAAACTTGATAAGGAAAAAGGCACCCTAATTAGAACAGGCATTCCAACCATTATTAACCCTGATGACTGTGCAGCCCTAGAACTAGCCCTTCAGTTAAAGGATAAACATGATGGACATATTTCAGTCCTTACCATGGGACCACCACAGGCAAAAACTTCGCTATATGAAGCCATAAGCATGGGAGCAGATGAAGGTATTCTTCTAACAGATCGAAAATTTGCTGGATCTGATACATGGTCTACATCCATCACAATTGCAGCCGCAATCAAGAACCTAGAATACGACTTAATCATATGTGGTCGTCAAGCCATTGATGGCGATACAGCCCAAGTAGGTCCTCAAATAGCAGAACATCTTGGTATTGCCCAAGTGACCTATTGTGAGGAGCTGGCTTATGAGGATGGTGCTTTTACAGTAGTTCGTCAATTTGAACAGGGATACTTTAAGTTATCTCTTCAACCACCTTGTCTAATAACGGCACTAAGTGAAGTGACTAAGGCTAGATATATGACAGTGGCAGGAATTGTTGATGCTTATGAAGAGAATAGGATAAAGACTTGGACTTATGATGATATTGAAGTTGATCCTAGTGAACTTGGTTTGAAGGGGTCCCCAACTCGAGTTAAGAAATCTATGACTAAGATGACCAAACCAGCAGGGGATGTTCACGAAGTTGATGCCAGTGAAGGTGCCAATATTATATGGCAACAATTGAAAGAGAAGAAATATGTATAGGAGGTAATTTATGCAAACGTACCAAGATATCTATGTTTATATTGAACAATTTGAAGGTGAGATTATCCCTGTAGGTTTTGAGCTAATCGGTGAAGGTAAACGTTTGGCTAAAGACCTGGATTGTAAAGTTGTTGCTATATTAATTGGTCACAATGTAGGTCACCTAACAGAAGTGTTGATCCAATATGGGGCCGACGAAGTGATTATAGCAAGTGAGAAAGCATTGGAATACTACAGGACAGAAAGTTATGCCCAGGTCATGGTTGACATTATTGAAGAAAGAAAACCGGAGATACTCCTAATTGGGGCAACATCTATTGGACGGGACCTAGCACCTAGAGTATCAGCTCGTATAAAAACAGGTCTAACAGCTGACTGTACTTCCTTAGAAATCTGCTCTGAGACTGGTAACCTTCTCATGACTCGACCTGCATTTGGTGGCAACATATTGGCGACAATCGTCTGTAGCAATTTTCGTCCTCAAATGGCAACCGTAAGAAGCGGCGTAATGGAAAAGTGTCAAATTGACTATCAGCGGGAAGGCATTGTTTATAACCAGAAGGTAAAGTTGACAGAGGATGCATGTGATATGAAGATTCTTGAAGTCATTAGGTCCATACAGACCAAAGAAAACCTAAACGATGCAGAGATTATTGTTGCAGGTGGTAGAGGTGTGGGCAGTGAAGAAGGATTTTTCTTGCTAAGGCAATTAGCTGACAAGTTAAAAGGTATGGTGGCTGGTTCTAGGGCTGCTGTTGATTCAGGATGGATTCACAAACACAATCAAGTTGGACAGACTGGGACAACCGTTAGACCGAGGGTTTATATTGCCTGTGGGATATCTGGTGCAATTCAGCATGTGGCAGGTATGGAACGTTCCGAGTATATTGTTGCGATTAACCGGGATCCTGATGCGCCAATTTTCGATTATTGTGACGTGGGCATTGTTGGTGACTTACATGATGTGCTACCAAAACTAATTGAAGAAGCAGCAATTTGTTAAAAGTGTACAAGAAATCTTGACAATAGGCTTATATGAGGTTAGAATGTATGTAAGTGATAACTTACATTTTGGAATTTGCAAGAATAGTTCATAAAAAAATCCTTGATCTAGAGGAAATGTAAGATGATTTGGAGGAAATGATGAGATTAGAAAATAAGGTTGCCATTGTAACCGGTGGCGCTAAAGGAATCGGAGAAACCATCGTCAGAAGATTTGTAAAAGAAGGAGCTAAGGTCATTGCTGTAGATATGAGCCCCTTAAGTTACGAACTTGATGGTGTTGAAGGTTATGAGTTAAACATAACAGACCGTGAAGCTTGTAAAGTGTTTTTTGACTATGTGGTTGAGACATACAAGCAGGTGGATATACTAGTGAACAATGCTGGGATTACAAAAGATGCATTAATCAATAAAATGACTGATGATATGTGGGACACTGTCATTGATGTAAATCTTAACGGTGTCTATAACCTAACAAAACACATTGGGTCAAAAATGATGTTTGATGGCTCAGGTTCAATCATCAATATAGCCTCAGTGGTAGGTGAATTTGGAAATATTGGCCAATCCAATTATGCAGCAACTAAATCAGCGATCTACGGTCTGACCAAAACATGGGCAAAAGAGTTTGCTAGAAAAGGTGCCAATGTTAGGGTTAATGCCATATCACCAGGCTATATCATGACAGATATGATGGAATCAGTACCAGAAGATTTACTCAAAAAGTTCGCTAGCTTTACAATGTTAGGACGTCTTGGGCAACCAGAGGAAATCTCAAATGCTGTTCTATTTTTGGCAAGTGATGAAGCATCCTATATTACAGGACACAATTTATCAGCCAATGGTGGCATGAGACTCTAGGAGGCATAATGGAAAACATAGGTATTGTAGGATTAGGGATTTATGTACCAGAACATCAAATGGATGCTAGTGAAATAGCAGCCAGAACCAATGGGCGATGGACCGAAGAGGCGATCATTGAAAAGCTTGGCATTATAACTAAGAGTGTGCCTGGTGATAGTGATGGTACCCAAGAAATGGCAGTGGTTGCAGCAAAAAGAGCGCTTGAACAAGGCCAAATCAATCCAGAAGAAATTGATGTTGTTCTATGTATGGGCGAGGAATGGAAAGAATATCCATTAACGACCTCTGCCTTATACATTCAAGATAAAATAGGTGCAACAAATGCATGGGGCATTGATGTGCAAAACAGATGTTGTACCACAGTAACAGCTATGAAAATGGCAAAAGATATGTTGATTGCTGATCCAGAGATTAAGACAATTATGGTGGTCGGTGGTTATCGTAACGGAGATTTTGTTAACTATGAAGACCCTCAAATGTCTATGATGTACAACTTATCTGCTGGTGCTGGTGCGGTCATTTTACAAAAAGAAGTAGACAGAAACTTACTACTTGGCAGTCATATCATCTCTGATGGATCCTTATCAAGAGATGCAGGTGTAGAGATAGGTGGCATTGCCCATCCAATTACTACTGAGAATATGGCCACAGCCTACAAGTCATTGAAGTTGATGAATCCAGTAGCAATGAAAGAACGACTCAATGAAGTATCAATGCCAAATTGGTTGACTTGTATTGATAAAGCCCTCGAGAAATCAGGACTTACTAGAGAAGACATTGGCTATGTCGCTGTTTTACATTTCAAAAGATCCATGCACAAAGTCATTCTTGATGAACTAGGTGTATCAGAAGACCAAAGTATCTATCTAGAAAACTATGGCCACATGGGTCAAGTAGACCAATTATTGTCTCTTAAACTTGGTTTAGAGCAAGGAAAAATTCAGGATGGATGTAATGTATTGATGATTGCCGCAGGCATTGGTTATGTATGGGCAGCAAATGTCATTAGATGGGGAGGCAAAAACTAATGTCGACTTTTATACAATTACTATTTGGAAGTATCGAAACAGGAAGTGTTTATGCCCTGGCTTCCCTTGGTATTATCATTATCTTCAGAACAAGTCGGATGACCAATTTTGCACAAGGGTCACTTGGTATGTTAAGTGCCTTTTTTGCAACCTATGTCTTGATTTATACAGGTGTTAGTGTTTGGATTGCAGCCCTACTTGGTATGATATTTGCCTTTGGTTTAGGTGTGGTTGTTGACTTGATTATCATGAGACACGCCAAGAAAATCTCACCAGTATCCAAACAAATTATTACCTTTGGTTTGATCATGTTATTCCTTGGGATTGCACCAATGATTTTTGGCACAACACCACTGAATTTTCCTAAGTTTATTCAAAACGGTGCTTTTGAAATTGGTGAAGCAAGTATGACGCATAATGCAGTCCTTAATATTAGCATCGGTTTAGTGATTATGGTTGGGCTCTTTTACTTCCTTCAGAAGACAAAGTGGGGCTTGGCAGTTAGGGTGACGGCATCCAATGAAGTCACAGCTCAGTTAATGGGTGTACCAACAGGTATTGTGACCATGGGGGCGTGGGCAGTTGCAGCAGCACTTGGTGGATTATCAGCTATGATGTTAGCACCAGCCATTACTGTGAATGTCTCAATGATGGACAACGTACAGATTAATGCCCTGATTGCATGTGTCCTTGGTGGTTTTCAGACTTTCTATGGACCAGTCCTTGGCGCATACATTATTGGTTTAAGTAAAAATATGCTCAGTTATTATGTTTCATCAACATGGGGAGATGCCATCATGTATGGCATGATTCTAACATTTATCGTCTTTAGGCCTAATGGCTTGATTGGTAAGAAGAGAAAGAAGAAAGTGTGATGAGGATGAAAAGAATGAACTGGATGAAGCAGTCATATAGTAAATATTTAATATTTGGTGTGGTATTAGCTTTAGCACCAACAGCACAACAATTAGGCATATTAGAGAGCTCAACAATCATCATTCTTGGTACCGTCATGTTTTATGCAATCGTCGGAATCGGCTTAAATGTATTGTTAGGCTATTCAGGATTAATTTCACTTGGTACAGCAGGATTCATGGGTTTAGGTGCATATTTGTCGGCCTATTTTACTCAGGATCTTAATTTACCTTTCACCTTATCAATGATTATTTCGGTGTTAATACCACTCATTATTGGTTTGGTTATTGGTCTTATATCACTTAGAATTGAAGGTTACTATTTGGCCATTGCAACCCTTGGGGTGGCAGAAATCTTCCGCCAGTTCTTTGTGGAATTTGAAGTTGTTACAGGTGGTTTTTCTGGTAAAAATGCAGGGTATCCTTACCTATTTAACTTGATTCAATTAAACCGTCAATGGACTTTCATACTTATTGTTGCCTTTCTTGTACTCTTGCTTATTCTTACAGAGAATTTCATCAATGCAAGAACTGGTAGAGCGCTACTGACAATGCGTGGTAGTGAGTCTGCAGCTCAGGCAATGGGCATCAATCTTCTGAAATATAAGTTAACTGCTTTTGGTGTTGCTACTTTATATGCAGGCATCGGTGGCGTCTTGTATGTACATTTTATAAGGTTTGCCTATCCATCAGGATGGAGCTTAACTTTATCATTACAGATTCTAGCAGTGATTGTTATTGGTGGCATGAGAACAATCTCGGGACCAATTGTAGGCTCCTTTGTGGTATTTGGTGTACCAGAGCTTATTCTTAAGAAATTACCGATTATAGGGAATATTGATGGACTCGCCTTTATATTTACTGGCATCTTAATTATTGTTGTCATACTATTTTATCCTCATGGGTTAATCTACCTGGGCAATGATGTTAAGCAGTGGTGGCGAAATAGGAAGGGGAAACAACATGCATGATACAACATGTCTTCGAGTAGAAGGCTTAACAATGGTATTTGGTGGTATTAGAGCCGTAGACGACCTTAGCTTCTCAGTGAATGAAGGAGAAATATATGGCCTTATAGGACCAAATGGTGCAGGAAAGACAACAGTGTTTAACTGCATCACTCAGTTTAACAAACCTCTTGCTGGACACGTTCATTTTGTCACTAACAACGGATCTCCCATAGACCTAGTTGGCCTGAAAACTTTTTCAATTATTCACCACGGCCTAGTTAGAACGTTTCAGAATGTAGAGCTCATTGGTGAGTTGAGTCTCATTGATAACCTGCTTGTTGGTGCCCATATTTTATACAAGACGGGCATATTTGCACAAGCGATCCGAACTAAGAAAGCACGTGAAGAGGAAATTCTTTATAGAAATAAAGCTGTAGAAATTCTAGAGTTCTTAGGTCTAGCAGATAAAAAAGATGAACTCATAGCAGGTCAACCCTATGGTGTGTTAAAAAGCATCGAACTTGGTCGTACACTGATGAGTAAGCCGAAGATGATCATTCTTGATGAACCAGCGGCAGGACTTAATGAAACAGAAACATTAGAACTTGCTAAACTGCTTAAATCTATTAGAGAGAATTTTGGTGTTACTATTCTTCTAGTTGAACATGATATGAGATTGGTTATGGATGTATGTGATCGAATCTGTGCCATTTCATTTGGAAAGAAGCTTGGTGAAGGTACACCCCTAGATATTCAAAGCAATAAAGATGTACAAGAAGCTTATCTTGGAAAGGACGAAGCCTAATGGCAGACTTGATATTAGATATTCAGAATTTACATGTATCATACAACAGTATAAAGGCACTTAAAGGTGTTAACATACAGGTACCAAAAGGGAAGATTATTGCATTACTTGGAGCGAATGGGGCAGGTAAATCAACAACCCTTAGAACCATCTCAGGTATTGTAAAAAGTCAACAAGGACAGATTCTACTAGAAGGTAAAAGTATTACAGGCCTGAAAGCATCATCTATAACTGGTAAAGGTGTCGTACAATCGCCAGAAGGACGCCAGATATTCCCTGAACTGACCGTCGAAGAGAACCTAAAGATTGGGGCCTTCACTTTAAAAAGTAAAGATCAGATTAAGAAGAATTATGACAGAGTATATGGTTATTTTCCAAGGCTACTTGAAAGAAAGAAACAAGTTGCTGGCACATTAAGCGGTGGCGAACAGCAGATGTTGGCTATAGCAAGAGCTCTAATGGGCAGTCCAAAGATCTTGCTGTTGGATGAGCCCTCTTTAGGACTTGCACCCCTAATTGTCCGTGACATATTTAATATTATCAAAGAAATCAATGAGGAAGGAACCACCGTTCTTATTATTGAGCAAAATGCTTTGCAAACCCTTAAAATCGCTGATTACGCCTACGTTCTAGAGGTTGGTACGATTAGCATGGAAGGTGATGCAAAAGATTTGATCAAAGATAAGAAACTTATTGAGGCGTATTTAGGTGGACATTAACAAGAAGATATCGGGAGGAATTACAATGAAACGAAGAGTATTGGCAATGTTATTTGCAGTATCAATGGTAGTAGGACTATTCTCAGGCTGTGCAAAAGAAGTTGAGATGGCTCAAGGTGTAACAGAAACAACCGTAAAAGTTGGAAACAGTATTGCAACATCAGGACCATTAGCACCCGTTGGTGTGCCATTTAAAGCTGGTATTGAAGCTTACTTTAAGATGGTTAATGATGGTGGTGGTGTTGACGGACGTAAAATAGAATATGTACATCAAGACGATGAATTTAACCCTGAAAAAGGTAAAGCTGCTGTTGACCGAATGATCAACGATGAGAAGATCTTTGCATTTGTTGGACACTTTGGAACACCAATTGTAGGTGCAACACTTAATGATATTAAGGAAGCTGGTATTCCTGCTGTATATTTTGCAACAGGTACAGGTATTCTTTATAACGAAAACGCAGATGGTCCTGACCGTGTGGCTTATCCAGTACAACCAGTTTACCCAATGGAAGGTAGAATTCTCGGAGCATGGGCTTTAGGTGAATTTAACGCTGTTAAGGTTGGGGTTATTTACACCAATGATGATGCTGGTAAAGATTTACTTAAAGGTATTGAACAAGAAATTAACTCAATGAATCTAGTTGCTGAACAAGTGGCACCTGGTGCGGATGATGTATCAGCAGCAGTCACTAAGCTTAAGAATGAAGATGTTAACGTAGTTATTATAGCTGCAATCCAAGGGACATTCCCACAGATTGCTAAGGAAATGGCAAAACAAGGTATGACAGCGCCAACTTTAACAACATATGTAAATGTTGCGTCATCAATGGTTGATGCAGTTAAAGATGATGTGGCTGGTCAATTTGATATTTATGGTAATGCTTGGGTGGATATCACATCACCTAACATGGCTGAGTTTGGCGAATGGGTAAACCAAGTGTCTAATGAAGATATGTCAGCCAATGCTTTTGCAATGACTGGTTGGATTGCAGCTCACTTCTTCGTAGAAGGACTTAAACGTGTTGAAGGTGATTTGACTTGGGAAAATTACATGGACGCTATTGAATCAGCACCTATTAGCAACCCATTTGGTGGAGAAATTGACTTCTCAGATGGTAAGAGACTAGGAACACAAGAAATGTCACTTGTTAAAATGAACCCAGATGTTGTTGGCGGATGGGAACCATTTATTGGTTTCATGTCTATTGAAGAGATTGTCGGCAAATAGATTGAGGTTATCATGAAAGATGCAAATAAACTTATAACAATAGAAAAAGCCCTTAAGTTAGTTAAGTCTGGTGACGTAATTGTCACCGGCTTAGCGGCTTCAGAAGGTCGACTCTTTCTAGAAAAACTACATGAAGTAGCTGACCATGTTGATCAGGTGACTGTCACCAATTGTCTACCGATGACAAATGCAGCCTATTATACGGATGCAAAATACCACCACACTTTTAACGTCGATGGTTGGTTTTATACATCTCCTCTTAGAAAAGCCCACAGGAACGGTCATATTTCTTTTGTGCCTAATCATTTACATTTGGCAGGAACGAAAAGACTAGATTATATAAAGCCAGACATTTATGTAGGCAATGCTACAGTGCCTGATCAACATGGTTATGTGTCTTTATCCCTCAGCAACGTCTATGAGAAACGTATGATTGATGCTGCTAAGACGGTTATTCTAGAAATAAATCCTAACCTACCAAGAACTTTTGGTGATGTGGAACTCCATGTCAGTGAGATTGATTATATGGTTGAGGTTGACTATGATGTACCCACCCTACCGGAGTCTATTCCTAATGAGTTAGACCAGATGATTGGTAAGAATATCGCCTCCTATATCAAGGACGGTGACTGTATTCAACTTGGTATAGGTGGTATTCCAAATGCAGTAGCTGCATCCTTGTTTGATAAGAAAGATTTGGGTATTCATACTGAGATGTTAACTACAGGTATGATGCATTTGATCAAAGCTGGTGTTGTGACGGGCAAGAGGAAGAATGTGAACAAAGGTAAGGTTGTTGCAACGTTTGCCCTTGGCACAAAAGAATTATATGATTTTATGGATAATAACCCATCCATTCTAATTATGGATGGACATCATGTAAACGACCCCTATATAATAGGGTTAAATGACAACCAAGTCTCTATTAATACGACGATTGAAGTTGATTTGACGGGCCAGTGCGCCTCTGAATCACTTGGAACGGTTCAGTATAGTGGTACTGGAGGTCAAGCAGATACAGCAATAGGTGCTCAAAGAGCTCGTAATGGTAAGTCTTTTATAGCCCTTTATTCAACTGCAAGTGTGAAGAATCCGTTGACTGGTGAGCGGGAGCGAATCAGTAAAATTGTATCTACACTTAAGCCTGGTGCTGCTGTATCCCTGTCTAGAAATGATGTAGATTATGTTGTGACAGAATATGGTGTGGCTGCTCTTAGAGGGACATCTATTAAAGATAGAGTTCAGCGATTAATTCAGATAGCCCACCCAGACTTTAGAGAAAGTTTAGAAAATGAAGCCAGAGAATGTGGCTACATAGTTTAAGAGGTAATTATGCCAAAAATGAGCTTTAACCAAGAATCCATCTATTATGAAATACACGGAGAAGGACCACCACTTGTCATTCTTAATGGCATTATGATGTCCACTGCCAGTTGGCATATTTTTCTTGACCAGCTTAAAGGATTTAGCATTATTTTAATTGACTTTATTGATCAAGGTCAGACTAGTGATTGCGAAGAATCCTATAGTCATGATCTACAGGTAGAGCTTATTCACCATGTGCTTACGACTTTAAAATGTGGTCCAGTCTATATGACAGGTATTTCATATGGTGCTCAGATCGCCCTTCAGTATGCCATAAAGTATGGTCATAACTTATTGCGATTAGCCGTTTTCAACTGTAGTGCCTTTACAACGCCATGGTTAGAAGATATTGGTAAGGCTTGGCAAGGGGCGGCCAGAACAGAAGACCCTGATTTGTTTTACCATGTGGCTATACCTTATGTATACTCAAACACATTCTATAACAATAATGCAGAGTGGATGTATAGTAGAAAGAAGCTACTGCAATCTGTTTTTACGCCTGTCTTCTTAAGGCGAATGGATAGGCTAATTGAGTCCTCTGTTGCTTATGATGTAAGAGAATCTTTACATTTGATTCAAGTGCCAACTCTAGTTGTAACTTCGGATAAAGATTATATTACACCAGCAGCTGAAGGATGTGAGATACATAAGGCCATTCAAGGCAGCCACTACCTAATGTTGGAACAGTGCGGGCACGCTTCAATGTATGAAAAACCAAATGAATTTGTAACCATGTTAATTGGTTTTATGAACCTAGATGATAATATAAAGATTCTATAGTATAATTGTTGTAACGAATAGAGAAACTAAGGAGAGTCATATGGCTAAGAAGGAAGAGACTAGAAAAAGGATTATGAAGATTGCCTTGAATTTATTTTCTGAACAAGGTTATTATTCAACAACGACGAAAGAGATAGCCAAACAAGCAGGTATCAATGAGATTACCCTGTTTAGGCATTTTGGCACTAAAGAGAACCTCTTCCAGGAGACCACAGACCAATATGTGAAGGCCATTGACATTAAGAATGAAATATCTAGACTGAAGAAACAAGATTTTGAAGAAAGTATCATAGAGATTGCTAGAGATTATCTTGAATTCTGTTTTCAGAATGAGAAGTTATATAAGATTCAGATGCGATTAACAGATGATGAACGAGATTTTGTTAAGCTGAAGTTATCAAGAGGTTTTGCTTATGAGCTTTGTGACTACTTCAAAATGTTGAAAGACAAAGGAGACATAAAAGGAGAACCTGAGACAATGGCTGTAACTTTTATTGACAGCATCTTAGGCGCTTTTACAATTTATGTCTTGTCAGCAAATACATTTACAGATATTGATATTCATGACTTAGTAGATGAACACGCTAAACAGTTCGCCAATTACTATAGAATTTAATTGGAGGCATAATGAATAAAGTATATATTGTAGCAGCAAAAAGAACGGCTATTGGCTCTTTCCTTGGAACACTTAGCCAGGTTCACCCTGCAGATTTGGGTGCTGCTGTTGTGAAAGATTTATTAAATACAAGCCAGTTAAACCCTGATAAAGTAGATGAAGTCATAGTAGGTAATGTATTACCTGCAGGTCAAGGTCAAGGTCTTGCTAGACAAGTAGCTGTCAAAGGTGGCATTCCAGTAAAAGTGCCTGCATATGGTGTGAATATGGTTTGTGGCAGTGGTATGAAAGCTGTAATGAATGCTTACACATCGATTGCCCTTGGTTTATCTAATGTGATTATTGCAGGTGGTGCTGAAGCCATGTCGAGTGCACCTTTTTTATTACCACAAAACATTCGAAGTGGTAACAAACTTGGTCATATGACAATGAATGATAGTATACTAGCAGATGCATTAACGGATGCCTTTGAAGGTTTCCATATGGGTATTACAGCAGAGAATATAGCGGACCGTTATGGGATATCTAGAGAAGAGCAAGATGCATTTGCCTATGAATCTCAAAAGAGAGCAATCAAAGCCGTTGATGAGGGAAAATTCATAGATGAGATTACGCCCTTAGAGGTGAGAATTAGACGGGATACAGTAACTTTTGATCAAGACGAATATCCAAATAGAACCACAAACCTTGAAAAGTTGGCAAAATTAAGAACCGTTTTTAAGAAGGATGGGACAGTAACTGCTGGAAATGCATCAGGGATCAATGATGGAGCTAGTATGATGTTATTGGTTTCTGAATCAGCTCTTAAAGAATTAGAGTTAGAGCCATTAGCTGAGATTATTGCCATTGGGCAAGGTGGTGTAGAGCCAGAAGTTATGGGGCTTGGACCAATACCAGCTATAGATTCTGCCTTAAAACAAGCAGGAATGACTTTATCAGATATGTCATTAATAGAGCTTAATGAAGCTTTTGCAGCTCAATCCCTTGGTGTTATTAAACAGTTATCACAAGATTGGTCCTTAGATGAAGAAGCATTACTAGAGAGGACCAATGTAAATGGTGGTGCTATAGCCCTTGGACATCCAGTTGGAGTGTCAGGTAATAGGATTATGGTTACCCTTATACATGAACTTATTAAGCAAAAGAAAAGCTATGGCCTTGCATCTCTATGTATTGGTGGAGGTATGGGTACTGCAGTTATTATAAAACAAGTTAGGTGGTGCGTTTATGAAGCTTGTAAAATTGAACAATGATGAAGAAATTCATTATCTTGAAATTGGGGACAGACAAAATCAGACCCTAGTCCTAATTCATGGTAACATGACATCAAGTGTCCATTTTGACTTATTGATTGGCAAGTTAAAAGATTCCTATCACATAATTGCCCTTGATCTAAGAGGATTTGGACAATCTACATACAAAAATCCAATATCTAGTTTAAAAGAATTTGCAGAGGATGTAAACGAAGTTATTAGCCATATTGGTGTGACAAAAGCTGTAGTTCTTGGCTGGTCTACTGGTGGTGGTATTGCAATGGAGTTAGCCCTTCTAAGGCCTGAGTTGCTTGAAAAACTAATATTAGTAGAGTCTGTTGGTTTGACCGGTTATCCAATGTTTAAGAAGGATGAACTAGGGCAGCCGATCTTAACAGAACCGCTTACCACTAAAGAGGAGATTGCAGCCGACCCAGTCCAAGTTATACCAATACTGAATGCCTATAAGCAAAAGGATAAAGCAACTTTACAAGCCATATGGAATGCCCTCATTTACACAGTGAATCAACCAGAAGCCTCACATTATGATGTCTACCTTGAGGACATGTTGACTCAAAAAAATCTAGTGGATGTTGACTATGCCTTGATGACACTGAATCTTAGTGAGAGGGCAAAAGATATTAAAGTACCAACATTGATCTTCCAGGGGACCAGAGATTATGTCGTTCCAGAGAGTATGGGAATTGGTATTAGAGATAATCTAGGAGGCTCAGTTACTTACCAAACTGGAGATTGGGGACACTCACCTTTTATTGATTGTTTAGACAAGGTGGTTGAAGATATAAAAGCATTTATTTAGAAGTAAGATAAAGGCAGCTGGTCATTTCGACCTGCTGCCTTTTTAGTGTGTAAAAATAGTATGGTCTTGACAGAATGTTACAAAGTTGTTACAATTGTTAACAGAAACCGGTTTCCGTTTATCTTTCTTAAGCATATTGACGGGTATTATAGGATGAAAGTCGCGCCTAGGCTTTGATACTTCGTAAATATGCTTAGTTTAGAAGGAAAAACTAAAACGCTTTCGTCAGGGTGTTACTGTTAATTATTGGTCAAGTACTGGATGGTACTTGCTTGTGTAAGGGAGGAAATTATGAAAAGAATTTTGGCGAGGATTATCAGTGTAGTATTTGTGCTGAACATAGTCTTATCTATGTCAATTTTTGGGGCAGACAATAGTAGTAGGATTAAAAATAACCTTAAAGATGCACAGACTGTCACACAAAAAGGGCACAGTACAAGTAATGGCAATGAGTCAGATAACAATGGGTACAAAGAGAATGCCAATGATGGAAAAGGTGAAAATCCAATCAATTGGGAATTAAGTTGGTCGGATGAGTTTGAAGGAACTGAAATTGATCGAACTAAATGGACTTATGATATTGGCAACTGGATTATTGACGGAAATGGAGACCCAATCGTAAAAGGATGGGGTAATAATGAACTTGAGTATTATACGGATTCAAGCGATAACTCATATGTTGAAGATGGAAAACTAATCATAAAAGCATTAGAGGAAGAAACAACAGATCACTTAGGAAGCTATGACTATACATCAGCAAAGCTAAAAACAAAAAATCTTTTTAGCCAGAAGTATGGGCGCTTTGAAATTTCAGCTAAATTGCCATTAGGGCAAGGACTTTGGCCAGCATTTTGGATGTTGCCTGAAGATGATGTATATGGTGGCTGGGCAGCATCTGGAGAGATTGATATTATGGAGGCATGGGGAAGCAAACCGACACTTATGTCAGGTGCTATTCATTATGGTGGATTATCCCCTAAGAATACATTTTCAGGCGGTCAAACTACATTAGAGGATGATGGTACGATTAATGAATTCCATGAATATGCCATCGAATGGCTACCTGGTAAAATCACATGGTTTGTTGATGATGTTCCATATCATACTGAATCTAGTTGGTACTCAGTAGATGAAAATGGAGAAAATTATGCATTCCCTGCACCATTTGATCAGGAATTTTATATGGTCATGAACTTAGCCGTTGGTGGTTGGTTTGATGGTGATCCAGATGAAAACACTGAGTTCCCAGCTCAAATGGAAGTGGATTATGTAAGAGTCTATGAATCAAAAAATGATAAATATGGTGATGTGTATATTTCAGATGTAGAACTAGAAACTCTACCCGATGGAGCCAAGTTACCAACAGCTGATGGCAACTATATCAGCAATGGAGGTTTTACTGAACCTATTCAAAACAATGTAGATGCATCATTACCATTTGAGTACTACTGGAATTTTGTACATGTTAGTGATTTTGGCGGTTCAGGTAGTCAGAGTATTGTTGAAGTAGATGGACAGAACTATGCTCAAGTTGATATAACTAGCGGTGGTAATCAAAACTATGCAGTTCAATTGATTCAAGAAACAACTCTTGGAACAGGTCGCTATTACAAAGTGTCTTTTGATGCAAAATCAACAGGCAATAGATCGATGAATATGAAAATGGGTGGTGGCCCAGATAGAGGGTATGCGGTTTACTCAAGTTCTTATGACATTCAATTGAGTGAAGAATGGACACATTTTGAAGAAGTATTTTTAATGCAGGCAGATACAGATATTAAGGCACGTTTAGAAATGAACCTTGGTCTTGATACTAAGTCTGTATGGATTGGTAATGTCAGAGTAGAAGAAATTTCGGAATACTCATTTGATTATGATGCACCTAAAGAACCACTGCCTGATGGTAATGGTATTTATAATGGTGAATTTGATAAAGAGTCTGTGGATCGTCTTGCATACTGGAATATAGAATACAATAAGGCTATCGTCTTCTATGGCGTAGGTGAAGCTAGACGAGAATTATTTATGGACATCAAGAATCCTGGCAAGGATATTGAAGATGTCACATTAAATCAAAAAGGTATTGAGTTTAAAGCAAATACAGATTATAGGTTAATTTTTGATGCTAAGAGCGACAGGGCAAAAAATATTAAACTGACAATGATGGACGAATTATCTGATCTTATCTATTTGAGTTCAGAGATGATTAGTATGACTAAGGATATGACAACCTATCAGTTTGATTTCTCTGTCGGTGAAGTTGGGACAAGTAATGGTATTGTTGAGTTTCTGTTAGGAGAAAACAAAGGAGACTTTCATATTGATAACATTGTTCTAATAGCTACATCAGTTGATTATACAGATATTGATACACATCCATTAAAGAACGGTGATTTTTCAAGTAATAAAGATAGTTGGGGTGAGTATATTGATTGGAGTGCTAATGCTTCAATTTCAGTTGACAATGAGGAAGCTGTAATTAATATCTTAAATGTTGGTCCTCAGTCATGGGGTATTTTGATGGAACAAGGACCTTTTGATATGTCTAATAAGGTCGACTATATTATTGCATTTGATGCAAAATCAACTGTAGATAGGAATATTGAAGTTACTATAGAAAATGCTGGATATTATAGATACTTAAGTGAAAAAGTATCACTTTCAAGTGAATTCACACATTATGAGTTTGTTTTGGATATGCCAGTTGAAGATTTTGCCTCACTTAAATTCCTAGTTGGAAATACAGATGAGACAATTGATGGGGACATAGCACATACAATTGTACTTGATAATGTGGTATTCCAAGTCATTGGTGCACCTCAACCACCAGAGGAACCTGAGCCACCAGTGGACCCTAATGGACCAATCGTAACTAATGGAACATTTGACACAGATACAAGTGGATGGACAACTTATGTTGGAGATGGATCAAATGCAGAGATATCATCAGTAAATGGTCAACTTGAAGTCTTATTCCCAGCCTATGCAGGATGGTTCTTATGGTCAACACAGGTATATCAGGATAACATTAGTCTGGAAGCGGGTAAAACATATGAACTAAGTTTTGATATAAGCTCAACTGTGGACAAAGATATCTTGGTACAGATGACAGATATGGAAGAGAAGGCATTGTCTTTAACATCAACAATGGAGACGGTGACTTTTGAATTCACGGCTACTACTGATACAACAAGTGGAAAACTAAATTTCCTTCTAGGAACCAACAACATGGACGGTGCTGATTTCATCGTTAACCAAAAGGTGTTAATTGACAACATCCTAATCAGTGAGCAAGTAGAGCCTCCGGTAGAGGGACCAATCGTAACTAATGGAACATTTGACACAGATACAAGTGGCTGGACAACTTATGTTGGAGATGGATCAAATGCAGAGATATCATCAGTAAATGGTCAACTTGAAGTCTTATTCCCAGCCTATGCAGGATGGTTCTTATGGTCAACACAGGTATATCAGGATAACATTAGTCTGGAAGCGGGTAAAACATATGAACTAAGTTTTGATATAAGCTCAACTGTGGACAAAGATATCTTGGTACAGATGACAGATATGGAAGAGAAGGCATTGTCTTTAACATCAACAATGGAGACGGTAACTTATGAATTCACAGCAACAGCTGATACAACAACAGGCGTACTAAACTTCCTCCTTGGAACCAACAACATGGATGGTGGAGATTTTGTTGTTAATCAAAAGGTTGTAATTGACAATATCCAAATAAATGAATAAGTAATATGACCAACTAACAGGGCTGTCTTCTTTTATAGGAGACAGCCCTGTTTATATAGACTTCATCACTGAGTAATGAGACTAAGTATGGCTAGCGTAAAGATACTGTCGGATACAGAAAGATAAAAGAAAAACACCCAGAAGTGATATTATTAGTTTGCCTAGAACAAAATAATATTACAGAAGAGGTGTTTTTCTTATGCATAATAGTATACAGCAATTTATGGATTTAGGTGTCAAAAAGATTGAAAAAATAGTAGATGATTTCATGAAGAATGAGGAAATGAATATCGGAGAGTTTGTGCTGGAACTAGGAAAGCCACTCCAGGAGCTGCAACGAGAGATTATTGCAGAAACCATTGAAAAGATAGATGAGGTCTATCGAAACTCAAAATATCGGACAGATCGCTACGTGATTGAGCGGTCAAATGATGCCAATGCCTTCATGAGCACCTGTGGTGAGATCAACTATAAACGAACCTACTTCAAGTCAAAAGAAACTGGTGAGTACATTTATCTGGCAGATCAGGCTTGTGGAATTACTAAGAACATGAGGAAAAGTGAAGATGTTGTCATAGAGGCAATCAAACATGCATCAGATAGCAGCTATAGAATTAGTGGTGAGCATGCCGTAAACACAGATGATGTTATAAGTAAGCAGGCTGTTATGAAAGACATTCACGCTTTAGAGATTCCAGCAATTATTCCAGATGTAAAGAAAAAGAAAGAAGTAAAAGTACTATACATAAATGCAGATGAAGACCATGTATCCTTACAGTTCAACAAGAAGAAAGGTGACCTAAAAGTCGGTAAGAATGGTTATAAAAGCAATACGATAGAACCACGGCTAGCTTGCATATTTGAGGGTATTGAAAAGGAAAGTGAAGGCAGTAAAAGGAATAAGCTGATTGGGAAGCATTATTTTGCAGGCGTCTACAAAAAGGCAGAAGATATTTGGCTTGAGGTACTTGAATACATCGATGCAGTATATGATGAAGAGTATTTAGAGGCAGTCTATATAATGGGTGATGGAGCTTCTTGGATTAAGGCGGGTGTGGATGTACTTGGAGCTAAATGTCACTTTGTCTTAGACAAGTTTCATTTGAACCAGGCAATTATGAGAGCGATAGGTCATCTTGAGGATTCTGTAAGTGATGCAAGGGATGCCATATATGATGGGATAAGTTATGAAGATAAGGAATCGGTCAAGAAGGTCTTTGAGATAGCCAAAGAATGGGCAGACAGTGATAATAAACGGGAACAGATAAGACGAACAAAGGTGTACATAGAAAATCATTGGGAAGCCATTATACGGCCCAATAATGATGAGTATGCAAGGATGGGGTGCAGTGCAGAAGGACATGTGAGCCATGTGCTGTCATCGAGATTAAGCAGTCGACCGTTAGGTTGGTCGGAAGTTGGTGTAACAAAAATGGCCAAGCTAAGAGCCTATGTAGCCAACGATGGTAAAGTTTGTGAGTTATTCAAATACAAGAAAGAAAAGCAACAACGCATCATTCAGGAAGAAGTCAGAAAAGAAGTCGATAGGCAGGTAAAAAGAAGACAAAAGACATATACAGATGTGTGGAATCACGAAACGGTAGCTGGGAGTACAGGTCTGGTTAATGGCATGTATTGCCTTACCAAAAAGCTTAGGGGTATCTGCGGTTAAAGGTATATGATAAAATGAGTTCAGGCAAATCTTGTAAAATCACAAAGGGATTCTTCTATCCTTCTATTTCCGACAGTAAATTAACGC
>PPCM01000369.1_pt1 | contig 47443 bp, 27 predicted proteins | sample 1555541 | NCBI WGS metagenome assembly PPCM01 (sample SAMN05284479, study PRJNA326546) | Marine sediment metagenome, whole genome shotgun sequencing project. | isolation source: marine sediment | place: Germany: Wadden Sea | collected 2012-09-05
ATGCGATGTCGGACCGGTCCACGGCGGTGTAATAAAACGCAAGCAGCCCGTTGGGGACCACCATGAGCAGCCCGCTGAGAAGCCCCAGGTGTTCATAGGAGACAACCCCGCTCCCCCCCGCCGAAACCCATTCCACGAGTTTTTCGATACTGTAATAGGTGCCCCACGCGCAGAGCCCGATCACGACAAACTCCAGGTAGACCGTGGGGCAGAGGCTTTGCTTGTTGCGCACATTGTTTTTCATGACATCGAAGATCTGAAATATCTGCCAGAAAAGGAACAGGCCGATCAGCACCATGCCGTCCCCCAGGTCCAGCCGGCCGTCCCTTGCAAGGGCCCAGACCACCGCCGTGAAAAAAATGAGCGCGATAAGGGTAAGCAATAGGGAGAGATAATCGAGCTTTCCTCCTCCCTTTTTACCGTCCTTTCCGGCAATATTGAGCCCCCAGAGAATCGCCGGTATCCCCAGCAGGAGCGTCAGGTTCGTCACGTTGTTGACGATGCAGTTCTCAAGGACCAGCGTTGCATTTCCCCCCGTATTTCCCATCACGTAGGCAAATGCCAGGTTGGCGAACCCGGAACAGTAGGGCATCACCACCGTCCCCACGACGGTCCCCTCGAACCCTTTCCTTTCAACGGCATTGAGCCGCCAGATCATGAAGACCGAGGATATCATAAAGAGGAAAAGGAGCTGCCAGGGCCCCGGCGCCGCGAACCGGTAGGGTATTCCCGAAAGGAGATCAAACCGGCTTAATAAAGTCCTGAACGCCTCCAGCCAACTCAGCAGCTGGGGCGACAGGGAGATCACACTGTCCACAGTCAACCCTCTCCGACAACCCGCGTCGATGACGCGAGAAAAGTTCCGTCCACGGTAGTTGCACCGGGGAGCCGCTACCCATTTTTCCCACGGCAGGCGAACCTGTCCCTTGAAAGTTCAAAACCCTCGGTATCCAGGAAAAACACCGAAGGTAAGGGTTTGGCAACACTGATGCAGGCCGAAATCCGGTCGGGGCATTTTTTACTCACACCGGCATCTCGCCGACCGGGGGGTCGCTATTTCCTAATACCGGCAAACCAACTCCGACAACGGCAAACATCCCCTGAAATGAATATGTTTCCTTATTGCCGGCGAATATTCCCTAATACCGCCATACCGGTGCAATACCGGTATTATACTCAATAGTAAAATTTTGTTCGCCCTGCAATAGTCGATTTCACGACAGCCCGCCGTAAAAGAATATGAGCCCTGTCGAATGGGGTTTGCCGTCGATTTTTACGGGTGGAATCGGGGACACCTTCTAAAAACCTTGACAAGGTAGATCGATCGCTCTACCTTGTCATTTCATAAGATCACCCCCAAAAGTCATCGGTGCCCTTGGAAAAGCAGGATACCCCGCCCCGGACAGGCATTCAATTGTCGAGACAACGGGTGGATGGATTGGCCGGAATAAGCAATTGATAACATAAAAAATTCGGGACATTAATTACGGAGGAGTATGGAACTGACTGTTTTGGTAGACAACAACACTTTGATTGATCGCTATTACGTTGCTGAACCGGGTCTATCCTTCTTGATAGAGGATGATGAAACCACCGTCCTGTTCGACACGGGGTACTCGGGCATATTCATGGACAACGCCGCGAAAATGGGAAAAGACATGACAGTGCTTGATTATATTGTTTTGTCGCACAGCCATCTCGATCATACATGGGGCCTTGATCGCCTTATCAAGTATTATTCGGAATTATACATCGAAAAGCGCCGGTATACACAGCCTTCGCTTATCGCCCACCCCGATGCTTTTATCAGCGTGGGGGATGATGATTACAGAGAGATCGGCAGTTTGATGTCCGAAGACAAGTTAAAAAAGCATTTCCCCCTTCGTTTGAGCAGGCAACCGCGCTCCCTAAGTTCCAGGTTGACATTCCTGGGGGAGATTCCCCAGAAAAACGCATTTGAAAGACAACTGTCGTTCGGGCGTAAGGAGGGGAGCGACGTTGATGATTATGTCATTGACGACTCTGCTCTCGTGTACCATTCAAGCCGGGGACTCATTATCATAACCGGCTGTTCTCATTCAGGGATCTGTAATATAATTGAATATGCAAAAGAGGTTTGCGGGGATAATCGCATCGTTGATGTTATCGGAGGGTTTCATCTTCAAAATCCTTCCGAGCGGCAACTGGAGGGAACCCTGTCCTATTTCGAGAAGGTTCGTCCTGAAAGCGTACATGCCTGTCACTGCACTGATCTTTTGTCGAAAATTGCCTTGTCAAAGGTACTTCCCCTCAAGGAAGTGGGGGTTGGCCTTGTGCTCCGGTATCACGACTGACAAACCGATGCCTGCATGGGGAGAATTCTGTCTATTTCACAGACAAGCCGGGTCGGCGCATCGGCACGGGCCATGATGCACCGGCCAAGGATAATTCCGTGTATCAAGGAATTGTTCGCACAAAGAAAAGATGTTCCATGCCGTGGTATATGCCGTCATGTTCGGGCATGGGGTCAAAGCCGAGTTTCCGGAGAATCCCCTGTGATGCGGCATTCGTCTTTCCGGTGACGGAAACGATACGGGAAAGATGCAACGCCTCCCCTGCAAAAAGGAGACATCGCCCGGCAGCTTCAAAAGCAATACCCCGCCCCCAGAAAGGCCGGGCGATAATACCCCAACTCAACCTCCCCCATTTCGGGCATATAGCGAAAGCCGCAGTAACCTACCGGAACACGGTCCCCTTTCCACTCCAGCAAAAACATCCCGTAACCGTATTCTTTCCAGTGGGCGATCAACTTCGTGAGGCGCGCTTCCGCCTGGGAACGCGTTGCGGGTTTCCCATGGGGAGGGATAAACCGCATGGTTTCCTTATCTCCATACAGGCCCGCAAAGAATTCGAGGTCCGTTTTTGCGGGGGGACGAAAGCGCATTCTTTCCGAAGAGAATACCGTCATTATCACTCTCACTCAGCCGGTGTCCATCCAGCCTTGGTCCTCCGGTTAAAAACAGCACACGGAAAAACACAAGCACGACGAGACGACACACCGCCTATTTTTGCCCGTAATTATTGCGAGAAAATTATCCACCTTGTTGTTATTACTGATGAATTCGCAAATAGTCCGAATCTGATTTCCAGAGCGCACCATGAAGTGTAAACAAAGGTAGTGGAACACATCAGGTTGCGGTGGAAATTCAAGCGACCGAATTTTTTCATGGGCATCATTACTAGTGCATCAATTTTAAAGGGACAAGCAAGGCCCCCATGGATAAAGATCCTGGATAGTTCCTTCGACCGGCCGGTTCACGAGGTCAGATACTCCACCACCCGCATCTGAAAGGCCTTTATATGCTCGCAGATCAACTCCCTGAGCCTTTTTACGTTCCGCTGCCTGAGATTCTCGATCAGCTCCTCGTGATGCTCGATCACCGATTCGTAATGGTTGCGCAGGGATTTTCCGGGGCTGCCGATCTCGTAACTGAAGGAGAGGTAGGAGAGGCGGTTGGCCTCGCAACGAACATCCTGGGTGGCGTGGATCAGGTACTCGTTTCCCGTGCACCTTGCAAGGGCCATGTGAAAATCGTCGTTTCTTTCCACGAGCCCGTAGTAATCGGATTGTTCGATCGCCGTCTCGATGGCCTTGTTGGCTTCGGAAAGAACGGGGAGAAACTCCGTTACGTCCTGTTTCACGGCAAGATCCACCACCCCCAGCTCCAGGAGCTTCAGGGCCTCGAACATGGACTTCACGCTCTGAAGGGTAATGGGGCGGACCACGAACCCCTTCTGGGGCTGGGCCTCCACGAGAAACTCCGTGGACAGGCGAAAAAGCGCTTCCCTCACCGGCGTGCGCCCGATGCCGAGGTGCTCCATGAGCATCTTTTCCTCGAGGGCCTGCCCTGGCTTGTATTCAAGGGAAACGATCCTTCGATAGATCTCCCCATACGCAACTTCGGCAAGGGGCTGTTTTATTTTTTTCGATTTCGGATTCGAAGCCATCTTCTACTTTTTCTATATTTTATGATCCGCCCAAACCGCCGGGGATCTCCGTCGGTTTTCGCGAATCGAAATTTTCCGGATCATTCAGGCGATCTTCCCCGTTCGCCGATTCCCCCAGAGGGGGCCGGGAACAGACACACCAAGGCGACTACCCGCCGAAAACCTGCGGATCGGAACAAAACTGCGGTGAAAATGGGACGGGATCGAACCTGCGGTTGTTCAAACGCCCTTCCATACCCCGGGGAAGATTCCTCGCCCCTCCATATCATACGGTTTCACCCTTGCCAACCGCCTGAAAATATCTTTATCCCCGTTAGCATAAGCGTGCCGTCATCAACAAGCAGGAACCGGCACGGGCATAAGGCGATCCCGCCGGCGCGGCATAACCAACACATCGATAGCGGCAACTCAACGCGATAGCAGCCGATTCCGATAATCCCCCCAGCCTCCCGCTTACCACAAGGTAAGGAATGGGAAATAAATATCTTGAACACGATTCGGTGGTCTGCGCAACAGGTACCCGCTTTCAAGCGAGGCGGAACCCTTCAAAATATTGTTCAGTTAATTAAATTTTCATTCCCAGGCGACCTCCGAAAAGCGGGTTTTCGAGTTTAAAACCGCCTTTTCCTCTCAGCGGGCTTTTTTTCAATCCTGGAAACGGCCTTTTCAAGTTTCTTGATCATCATTTCGGACTTGAGTTTCTTGTCGGGGTCCGTCAGTTTTCCCACCGCCTTCTTATAGTGAAAAAGGGCTTTCTCCGGCTTCTGGAGCGCATTGTAATGAACCCCCAGGTGATAATGGGCCTCGCCGATCCTTCCCAGCTTTCCGTAACTTTCTCCCAGAAAATATGAGGCTTCGGGATGCTCCGGCTTTTGATTCAGTATCTCCTCGAACATGAGCACCGCCTCCTTGAACCTTCCCAGGGAAAGGTAGGTGCGCCCCTTGTAAAAGGGATTCTCCACATCCTTTTCGGTTGCGACCAGCTCGGCGCTTTCGAGGGTTTTCAAGGCCTTTTCATAGAGGCCGTCCAGGTAGTAAATCCTTCCCAGATCCTTGAGCAGGTACTGGTTGAAGGGATCTTTTTCCAGCGCCTTCCCGATATGCTTCGCCCCGGCCTTCCTGTCGCCGATCCTTGCCAGGAGAAGACCGTACCCGTAATGGGCAAAGTAATCGTTCCCGTCCTTTTCAAGGCGTTTTTCAAACCGCTTCGCCCCCGCCTCCTTGTCTCCGTACATCCCCATGATACGGGCCTTTACAAGGTTGAAGCGGCGGTTGTCGATCTCGGGGAAAACCACATCCTTCTCGTTCTCGGCCATCCAGGCCTTGATTCGTCCGATACGGTCGTCGGGCGCCGGGTGGGTGGTCAGGTAGGTGGGGATCTCCTCGGAACCGTACCACTGTTTTTCCTGGATCTTCTCGAGCATCCTGATCAGCCACTTACCGGAATACCCGGCTTTTACCAGGTACCTGAGGCCGAACTCATCGGCCTGGGTCTCATTTCCCCTGCTGTACTTCAAGGCGATGCTCTTTCCCATGGCAAGGCTTCCCATGGTAACGGCCTGGGCTGCGGTCGAGGCGCCGCCGAGCCCCAGCAGGAGCCCCGCCGTCACGCCGGCAAGGGTGCCGAAACTGACCTTCTTTGAGTTTTCGATATACTCCGAGATGTGCCGGCAGGCAACATGTGAAACCTCGTGCCCGAGTATTCCCGCCAGCTCCCCCTCGCTTTCCATGGCCTCGATCAGCCCGCTGTTGATAAAAATATGGCCGCCGGGCCCGGCAAAGGCGTTGTACACATCCTCCTTGACCACGTTGAAGGTGTAATCAAAGTGCCGCGAAGGGAGAACTTTCGTGATCTTTTTCGCCACCCGGTTCACATAGCCCGTGACGAGGGGATCGTCGACAACATCGTAGTGCTGCTTAACGGCCTTTATATACTCCTCCCCCATTTTCCGCTCCTCCATGACGGTGAGCGCGGAAGCGCCGCCGGGAAAAAGAAGGCCCGGAATAAGGGAAAATACCATCAAAATCGCAAGTTTCTTTTTTATCTGTTTCATCGGCTCCCATGCCTTTTCTGATCAGGAAATTACCGGGCAAACAGCCCCGGGCTACCGGGTCAACATAGCAGATTCAGGGCATTCCTGTACATGGATATCGCCTTTTTCTCCATGCCCGTCGCCCGCAGCGAGATTGTCGGGATCAATCATGGGGAACGCCGGTCCCGGCGGAATGCGCACACCGGGCCATGTGGCCCATCATGGTTTTCGGGGGGGGTATTCGGATACAACACGCGGGTCAACTACAATGTGGCGGTGACGGTTTTCGGGGGATTATCGCAGGCAATCACCCGTTGCGATAATCCCCCGGAACATCAGCCGGTTTCAACGGTTCCCGGTGAAAGGGGGATCGAATATCTTCCCGCCCGGAAACCCGTTTACCGGAATAAGCCGTTAAACGAGGCCCTGGTCCAGCATCGCCTCGACAACCTTCACGAAACCGGCGATATTGGCGCCGTTCACGTAGTTGCCCGGAGTACCGTACTCCTCCGAATAACCGAGGCAGGTGCCGTGGATGCTCTTCATGATGATCTGGAGGCGCTGATCCACCTCCTCCTTGGGCCACTTGATCCGCATGCTGTTCTGGGCCATCTCCAGGCCCGACACGGCAACGCCGCCGGCATTGGCGGCCTTTCCGGGACCGTAGAGCAGGGAATTGTCGATAAAGATACCCACCCCCGCCGGCGTGGTGGGCATGTTCGCCCCTTCGGAAACCAGGTAAACCCCGTTGTTCACAAGGTTCTGGGCATCCTTTTCGTTGATCTCGTTCTCCGTGGCGCTGGGAAAGGCGCAGTCGGCCTTGTGGTCCCAGAGGGGATTGAACTCCTGGCCGCTTTCAAGGGGCGTGTAGACCGCTTCGGGATACTTGTCCGCATAAAGGGAGATCCTCCCCCGCTTCACGTTCTTCAGCCGCTTCACATAGTCGAGCTTGGCCTCGTCGATCCCCTTTTCGTCGTATATATATCCGCTTGAATCGGAGAGGGTAACGACCTTGCCCCCCAGTTCGAGGATCTTTTCCGTCGTGAACTGGGCCACGTTTCCGGAGCCGGAGACAAGGCAGATCTTGTCCTTCAGGGTTTCGTTCCGGGTTGTGAGCATCTCCGCAGCAAAGTACACGCATCCGTAACCCGTGGCTTCCGGCCGGATCAGGCTGCCGCCCCAGTTGAGGCTCTTTCCGGTGAGAACCCCGGTGAACTCGTTTCGCAGCTTCTTGTACATGCCGAAGAGAAACCCGATCTCCCTTGCCCCCACGCCGATATCGCCCGCCGGAATATCGGTGTTGTGGCCGATATGACGGGAGAGCTCCGCCATGAAACTCTGGCAGAAGCGCATGACCTCGCCGTCGGACTTACCCTTGGGATCGAAGTCGGAGCCGCCCTTGCCGCCGCCCAGGGGAAGGGTGGTGAGGGCGTTCTTGAATACCTGCTCGAACGCAAGAAACTTGAGGATCGACAATGTCACCGAGGGGTGAAAGCGCAGGCCGCCTTTATAAGGCCCCAGCGCTGAGTTCATCTCCACCCTGAACCCCCTGTTGACCTGGACGTCGCCCCGGTCGTCCATCCACGGGACACGGAACATGATCACCCGCTCGGGTTCGGCGATCCGCTCCAGGATTTTCGCCTGTCGATACTGGGGATTTCGCTCCAGGACCGGTTCCACGGAATCGAGGACCTCCCTGACCGCCTGATGAAACTCCTTCTCATGGGGATCTTTCGCCACTATTGTATCCAACTCTCTGCTCATCTTCCATCCTCCAGATTTATGATGATGTAAGCGATACCAAAGTTTCCTGCCGACTTCCCAAAATACAATTTCAAGGCCCGCGCCGCCCGCCGTTTGCCGGCGGTAAGCGGCCCACAGTCGGGATCCCGTCCACGCAATCGGAACCCGTCACTTATTGGACAACACCCGATGCCTTCATTATCTCATGGAACATAAACAATGCCATACTATCGGCATTTCCATAAATCAACGACAATTTTACCAATATCGCAAAATTTCATCTTGAATTTTATCGAACGTGAATCAAAAGCACCCAAAACAACAGTTACCGCATTTCATTCCGGTACAATTTGCCACTTTTTTTATCATTTTGGGTTTCTCGGACACTCGGGTCAGACATGAGAAAACATTCATAGCCTGAAATCACCCCATGGAAGATTGACGATCGACGTCGGCAGCAGGGGCACAATCAGAAACTGTCCCCGTCGTCCTCCTCCTCTTCCCTCTCCCGGATAACGGCCATGGACCGCTTTCCGTCGATCTTCATGACCAGGGGCCTTTCCAGGCGCACGTGGCGGATATAGACGCCCTCCTTGGTTGGGGGCAGGGCGGCGAGCCAGTCCATATCGATAAACTCGTCGTCCTTTCTGCCGATGGTGATGTAGTTGATGCCGAGGGAGGTGATGTTGTGGAAGAAATGGGCGCCCTGGGAGGCATCCGCGTTTAGCTCCTCGGTCTGGTTTTCGATGATGGTTTCAACGAATGAGATATCTCCCCAGTTCACCGGGATGCCCAGCCACCTGTCGGCGGTCCCCCACCTCCCGGGCCCGGCCAGGAGGTATTTCCTGTTTTCCTTTTCAAGGATCGCGTTGAACCTTCCGATCTCCTCGGCCATCTCAACGGTCCTTGCCTTGTCGAAGGTATCGGGCCGCACGAAGACGATATCCTCCACATCGATGATCCGGCTGCTCCCCATGGACTGCTTGGAAAAGCAGCGGGCCCCCGCCCTCTCCTCTTCATCGATCTCCACATCCCGGAGGCTCTTGCAGACCACCATGGGCCGGATCTGGAGCAGGGTGAAGCGGGGCCTTCGGTTCCGGTCCCTGAAGAGGTTCACGGCAAACTCGATCTCGATGGGGCACCCCATCCCCTCCCGGCCCATTTTCAACAGATCCGCCACGATTTCGTTCAGGGGAAAGGATTTGTACTTGAGCACCGAGGCAAAGGTCATCACGGGAAACCCCTTGGGATTGAAGGCGTCCACGATCTTGTTGTCGTCGGGAAGATAGGTGCTGGAGAGGAGCTTTATGGGGTCGTGATGGGGAATTTCATCCACCTCCAGGGAGGTCACCGTGGACTCGTTCGCCGAGCCGAAATTCTCGGGAAATCCACCTAAATCCAGGGCATACAGAAACTGCTGGGAGTTCTTCAGGATATCGTCCACCGTGGAGAACTGGGGGAGAAATTCGGGATAGCGCGGTGAAAACCGCAGGGCCTTTCCCCCCTCCACGACGATCTGCCCGAGCCCGATCGCGATATGGGCGATCCCCTCCTCGGCCTTCATATAGGAGACCGGGTAGAAGTTGTGGGACTGGGCCACCCCGGAGATGGAGGGGTAGTACCAGTTTCCCTGGCGGGTGCCGGTGAGGTGCTGGATGATCACCGCCATCTTGTCCTCCTCGGCCCTGTACAGGGTGTTCTTGGCGAAATTCCGGGGACTCTCAAGGTAGGTGGAGGCGAACACCAGCTTCACGGCCCTTATGAGCTGTTCCAGCCTCACGGAGAGATCCGAATCGCTGTTGGGCACCATGAAGGTCTTGTACACCCCGGCACAGGGACGGAAATGGGCATCCTCCAGGAGACTGGAGGAGCGGACCGCAAGGGGCTCTCTCACCTCCCTGAGGAAGATCTCCAGGTCGTGGGCCAGCCATTGGGGAAACCTCATGGAGAGGAAAAGGGCTTCCACCTCGGCGTCGCTCCTGCCGTTGCTCGAAAAATCCTTGATATCGTTTTCCGTGACAAAGGAATCGAAGCCCTCGGTGGAGATCACCATCATGTTGGGCACATCGATCTCCACCTCCGGATACTTGTCGAAAAACGCCTTATGCTTCCGCAACAAGGTGGAAACAAAGGCAAGCCCCCTTGCCTTTCCCCCCAGGGACCCCCTGCCGATCTTGATGAAATCGGCGTCCGTGTCAAAATCGCCGGTGATGAAATCCGCCACCACCCCCCTGTGGCGCTCCTTGAGCTTTTTTCGCAGGAGGTTCGTGAGATAGACCTTTGCCTCCTGGGGGGAGTCGAAATCGCTGAGTTTCACATTCCTCAGCCTTTTGGCCATCTTCATCTCGGCCCTTGCCATGAGCCACGTGGAAAATTCGTTTCTTTCGGCATGGTAGCAGATGGATTCCACCGGCACCGAATCCAGGATCGTGCCCATGGACCGCAGGCTCTCCGCCCTTGCCACCACGGACCCGTCCGGAAGCCGGAAGAGAAAGGTGCCGAACCCAAGGTGCTGGACAAAGAAAAACCGGATGTCCGCGTGAAGGGTCTCGGATGTCTTGTTGAAAAAAATCGCCGGGATGGCTTCGGCCCGCGCCCGGTTCTTCTCCTCGTTGCTGATCATGAGCAGGGGAAGGTCCGGGGCCTCCTTTTTGATCATGGAGATCAGGTCGAACCCCGCATCGTCGTTCACCTCCCCCGCCCTGGGATAGCGCACGTCGGAGATCACGCAGAAAACATAGGGTTCGAACTTGCGGTAGAGGTGTTCGGCCTCCTCGTAGGTTTCGGCAAGGAGGATCTTGGGGCGGGCGCGCATTCGCAGGAGGCGGTACTTCTCGTTGAGGGACTCGTCCATGACCGCCTGGGTCTGCATCACGATCTCCTTATAGATAAAGGGAAGGATGGATGAGCGGTACAGGGGGGAGTCCTCCACGAAGATGATCACCCTGACCTCGGCCGCCTCGGTGTCGGCCACCACGTTCATGCGGTCCTCGCTGCTCTTGATCAGGGCCATGAGAAGATCCGTGCTCCCCCGCCAGACAAACGCCCTGTCGATATAGGGTTCCACGAACCTGGGCTCCCTGATGAGTCGCCCCGTATCATGGGCAAGGAAGTAGATGGGAAGGCGCACGTAGAGTTTCTTGATCTCCCTGCAGAGCTCCAGGGGATCCATGTCCCCGAGCCTGGGCATCACGATGACCATGTCGAAGTTTCGCTCGGACAGGGCCTCGAACGCGCCCTTTGCCGTGGAAACCCATGTGATGATCGGGGGTTTGCTGAGGTTGAGCCCCCTGTACTCATGGATGATTCGCTCGGCGATGCCGCCGTCCTCCTCCATGATAAAGGCATCGTAGGGGCTGGACACAAGGAGGATCTCGTTCACCCTTTTGGCCATCAGCTCATGAAAAACACGGGTGGAAAGGTCGGTGTCGTCGGTATAAAGTGCGTCGTCTCTCAACTCTCTACCCCCTTCTGCATCTGGTTTTTTGGCGTTCCTTCATGAATAATACCATTTTCCGTCACGCCATAAAAGATATTGTATTTTTTGAAGGGGATTTTAGCTGTCCAGGACTTCCCTGAAGGTTTTTGCCAGCATGTTCATTTCAAGGGGTTTTTCGATGAGTTTCCGGATGCCCAGCTCGCCGGCCCTTTTATCGTCGATCTTCTCGCTGAACCCCGTATAGAGGACGATGGGGATATCCCCCCGGATCTTCAGCATCTCGGCGGCAAGACGGTCCCCCGTCATCTGGGGCATGGTCATGTCCGTGAGGATCAGGTCGAAGCGGTCCGGCGCCTCCCTGAACAGTTCGAGGGCGTCCTCGGGATAGTTGCGGGTCTCCACCCGGTACCCCAACTTCTCGATCATCTCCCGTACCATCCGAAGGAGGGAGGGTTCGTCGTCCACCAGGAGCACCCGCTCTTGTCCCATGGGCACGCGGGTGGATGTTGTTTTATTTGAAGCGGGCCGTTCCTTCGCGGCGGGAAAGAGCACCGTGAACACGGCCCCGGCCCCCTCTTCCGTTGCAACGGTGATCACGCCCCCGTGGCTCCTGACGATCCCGTGAACAACGGCCAGCCCCATGCCGCTTCCCGCCCCCACCTCCTTTGTGGTGAAGTAGGGATCGAAGATTCTCTCCACTGTTTCAGGGAGCATGCCGTGGCCCGTGTCGGCCACGGTGAGTCGCACATAAGCTCCGGGGGAGAGGCTGGTATACGCGCCCCCCTCCTCCCCGCTAAGGCGGATCTCGTCCAGTGCGATTTCAATATCGCCGCCCGCATCTTCCATGGCATGGCAGGCGTTCATGCAGAGGTTGATGAGCACCTGGTGGATCTGCGTGGAATCCGCCCTTACCGACGACATCTCTTCGGGTATATCCACTTTGAACCCGATGGAGGTGGGAATCGAGGCCCTCAGCAGGCGGATCGACTCCCTGACCGCGACATGAAGTCCCATGGGCTTTCTCTCCCGGTCCCCCTTGCGGCTGAAGGAGAGAAGCTGCCACACCACGTCCCTTGCCCTGAGGCAGGCGATTTTGATCTCCTCCAGCTTGAACCGGGCGGGATTCCAGTCCGGCATGTCGTCCGCGGCAAGCTCGGCATTGCCCAGGATGATGCCCAGGATGTTGTTGAAGTCGTGGGCCACCCCGCCGGCCAGGGTTCCCACCGCCTCCAGCTTGTGGGCCTGGCGGAGCCTTGCCGTCAGCTCCATGGTCTCGGTGATGTCCCGTGCCACCGTGTGCATGAAGGGGCTCCCCCCCATGGAAAAGGGAACGTTCGTGACCTCCGTCTCCACGCTCCCCCCGTCTTCCCTCCTGATCCCCATGGGAACGGTGACGGCTTCGCCGTCCATGGTTCTCCTGAAAACATCCCCGGCCTCCTCCCCGGGATAAAGTTCCGAAAGGGCCATGCCCGAGAGCCGCTCCAGGGAGTAACCCGTGAGATCCGCCGCTGCGACATTCGCATCCACGATCCTGCCGTCAGGACCCGTAATCAGGGTGGCGTCCCTGGCATTTTCGAAGATGGCCCTGTAGCGCACCTCGGAGTCCAGGAGGGCCTTGTGCTGATCCACGACCTTGCTCTTGAGGCCGTCCCGCTGGAGGCGCAGGGCCTCTTCGGCGTTTTTCGTCCTCAGGAGCACCCGGATGCGGGCAACCAGCTCGATATTGTCCACGGGCTTGGTGATAAAATCGTCCGCCCCGGCTTCGAGGCCCATCACCTTGACCCGAGTGGAGGATCTGTGGGCGGTGAGGAGGATCACGGGAACATGGCGGAGGTGGGGCCGGGCCTTGACCTCTCGGCACATCTCGATTCCGTCCGTGCCGGGCATCTGAACATCCACGAGGATCACGTCCGGCGTGTTGGATTCCAGGAGGGCCAGCCCCCCCCGGGCATCCCCGGCGGTCAGCACACCGCAGCCGGGAAAGTACTCCCCGATCAGTGCCTCTATGATAAAGAGGTTATCCGGACTGTCGTCAACAGCAAGAATCATTCGCGCTTTATTATCGGACAACATGTTCCCAGCTCCTTGCATGCTCTTCTCAGGTATTCCGATTTAATGTCAAATAGTTCCGGTCATCCAGGCGGGTCGAACGCCCGCAGGCGCCCCGTACCTTCCCGATGCGGTTAAAGATCCTGATTTCACCCGCGCCCATATTTAAAACCGAGGGTTCATTGCATTTGAAACCCACATGCGATTTCCCGGCCCCCTAAGTCGCGGCCCTATTCAACCATCTTTCCATTGTCTCCACAAGCCCTTTGGGCTCCACCGGTTTTGCAATATAGTCGTCACAGCCCGAGGCAAGGAAAAGCTCCCGGTCTCCCTGCATGGCCCTTGCCGTTACCGCGATAATGGGAATATGGCGAAGGGCGTCGTCGGATTTGATACGGCCCGCAGCCGAAAGACCGCCCGTGCCGGGCAGCTGTATATCCATGAGGATAATGTCCGGGACCGCCTCCCCCGCAACGGCCACCGCCCTGTCGCCGTCCCCCGCATGGAGGCAACGATACCCCGCATCCTCCAGTATGGCGTTGATGGTGGTGAGGTTGTCGGGGTTGTCCTCCACCACCAGCACCGTTTTATTGGCGGCCGGGGAATCCCCCGGCCCGGACGGTCCCCTTCCGGTGGGAGACCCGCCCGTTGCCCCGGGTTTTCCCTCCGAAACATCTTCTCCGGCATCCCCCCTGTATTCTGCGGAATATTCTTCGGAGTTTTTCTCCGGGGAGCTCTCCGATGCATGTTCCTGTGATTTTCCGGAGGGTTGGCTGTTCCTTCCCGTTTCCCCCAGCATCTTTTCGATCCTTCCCACGAGCTGGCGCCGGTCCAGGGCGCCCTTTTGAATGAGCTCCCGGATATTGTTGTGGCTGAGCTTGGCCCTGTCCTCGGCGGAGAGGGCCTTTGCCGTGAGCACCAGCACGGGCAGGTAAAATGTCCGGGGGGTGGAGCGGATCTCCTCCAGCACCTCGAAACCGTCCACCTCGGGCATCATCAGGTCCAGCACCACCGCATCGGGCACCTCCTTGTCCACGGCCTCGATGGCCTCGTTGCCGCCCGTGGCCACATGGACCGCATACCCCCGATCCTCCAGGGCCGTCCGGATCTGCAGGGCCGCCATGGGGTTGTCCTCCACCACGAGGATCCTCGGGCTCTCCCCGGAAGCCGCCGGCCCGGGGAGAGCATCGGCATTCCCGGCGGGTTGGGGGCTTTCCCTGCGCCAGGGCAACGACACGGCGGCTTTCGCCTCCCCGTCACAGCTCTCGGGCAGGGTAAGGGTGAAGGTGCTGCCCTCCCCCGGGATCGAGGTGACCGAGATCTCCCCGCCCAGGAGCTTGGCAAGCTTCCGGCAGATGGAAAGGCCAAGGCCCGTCCCCCCCCTTGCGCGGGTGGTGGAGCCGTCCACCTGCCTGAACTCGTCGAACACATGGGGCAGGTCCTCGGCGGGAATGCCGATACCCGTATCCGACACCACGAAGGCCACCCCCTCCCCGGCAGCCTTGACGCCCACCGTAACGCCCCCTTTTTCCGTGAACTTCACGGCATTGGTAATGAGGTTCAGGATGATCTGGTAGACCTTTTCCCCGTCGCTCCGTATGATCGGCAGCACCTTGTCCGGACGGATGGTGATTTTTAGATCCTTGTCAACTGCAAGGGTTTCCGCCGTTTCCACCGCCCTTCCCGCAAGGTCCGCCGGCATGAACTCGGAGATATAGAGGTCCATTTTACCCGCCTCGATCTTGGAGAGATCGAGGATATCGTTGATCAGGCTCAGGAGGCCCCGGCCGTTGCGCTCCATCACACCGAGGTACTCCCTTTCCTTTTCCGCGTCCTTGCCGGTTCCCCTTGCCAGCATGAGCTGTGAAAGGGCCAGGATGCTGTTCAGGGGGGTCCTGAGCTCATGGCTCATGTTGGAGAGGAACTCGGACTTGAGCCGGTCCGCCTGCTCCACCTGGATGCGCTGGATCTCCAGTTCCGACTTCTGGGCCTTGAGCTCTTCCGCCTGGTTTTTCAGCTCCCTCGACTGAACCTGGAGTTCACTGTTGAGGCGACCCAGCCTTTCATTGGCCTCGTTGAGCTCGGTGGTACGGGCCGTGAGCCGCAGGTTGGATTGCTGGGAGTCCTCGTAGAGAGTCCTGATTTTCCGGCCCTGGTCGGCCGTGTTGAGCAGGGTCGCCAGGGTGCTTGCTGCGGCATCGAGAAATCCCACCTCCTTTTCCCCCATGACGCCGAAGGTGGCCAGTTCCAGCACGCCGAGAAGCTTGCCCTCGTGGAGCAGCGGAAGGGCATATATGTTTCTTGGGGTTGCGACAAGGGTACCGGTGGCTGCCGCGGCCTGTCCGGGATCGATATCCGAGAGGCGTATCCCCCGTTTTTCCATTGCCACCTGTCCCACGATCCCCTCGCCCAGGGCAAAGCGTTCGCCCATGTGGGGGCTCTCCACCGCAGCAAAGGTCGCCTCGACCTCGCAGAGGTCCGTCTCCCCGTCATAAAGGTACACGGCCCCGTTGCAAGCCTCGATATACCGGGCCAGGTAGCTGATCCCCCGTTTCGCCAGCTCCCCCATGGAGTGGTTGCCCGAGAGGGTCCGGTTGAAGCGATTCAGGCCGTCCCTGATCCACGCCTGGTGCGTCAGTTGATCCACCACCAGGTTGAAGGATGCCGCCATCTCGGCAATCTCGTTGTTCCCCGTAAGATCGGAACGGGAGAGTTTGCCGGACCGGGATATATCCCCCATGGTTTTCTTGAGGGAGAAAACGCTCCGCAGGATCCCCCTGCCAGTGAACACGGCGATGAGGATGGATACAAGGGATACCGTCCCCATGAAGAACATGATCCTCCGGATATTGTCCTGTTTCACGCGGTCGGCATTTTCCATGAAGGCATCGGCCTTGCTCCGGGCATGGGCATTGAGCTCGAACATCCGCTTTTCCAGCAGGGCCACGTAATCGGCCCCCTTGCCCTTGGTGATCCGGTTGGCCGCATCCCATTTCCCGGAGCGGGCCAGTGCGATCACCTCGTTCCGGATGGGCCGCCAGTTTGTAAATGCCGCCCTTGCCTCCCTTTCGAGTTTTTTACCGTCCTCCCCAAGGATCCTGTTCCGGATCACGTCCAGGTGGGCGTAGACCGACCCCTCCTCCTGCTGAACCGTTCCAACGGCGGCTTCAAGCTCCACGTTGGATTCGGCCGTGGTGACATCCTTCATGGTCCGGTGCATCCTCAGCACCCCCCGACCGGCCTGGAGGGCCCGGTTGGAAACCGTGAGGGGATGGGTGTACAGGGTCGACGTGAACCGGTTTAGACGCCTTATCTCAACGGTGGAGAAGGCGGCAAAGGCCACGAACAGGAGCAGCACCGCGGCAAACGCCCCGAGCAGCCTTGTCTTTATGGAAAATCCATCCACCAGCCTCATCTCAAACCTCCCGTTTCCCGTAGATCCGGCTCCTATGGTCCAAAACGTTCAGGGGCAGGTCCAGACCGGACTGGAGGGACTCCGAATCCCCCAGGACCAGGACTCCCCGGCTCCCGATGGTCTTGCAGAGTTTCGCGAGAATTCGCTCCTGCATGGACAGTTCGTAATAGATCAGGACATTGCGGCAGAGAACCATATCGAACTCGCCGAAGATGCTGGCGGCAGGCGCAATCCGCTCCATATCCATGAGGTCGTCAACGGAAAAATGTACTTTCCCGGCCACCTCCGGCCGAATACGGAAGCCGCCCGGCTCCTCGAGAAAATAGCGTTCCTTGATGCGCAGCTTCACGTTTCCCATCACGGCCCCGGAGTAAACCCCTCTTCGGGCAACCGAAAGGGCCCGCTCGCTGATATCCGTCGCGAACACATGGACATCCCAACCCTCCTCGGCCCACAGGGCCTCCTGGAGCAGCAGGGCGATGCTGTACGCCTCCTCTCCGGTGGCGCACCCCGCGCACCAGACGCGGATCTCCCGCTTGTTTTCGTCCCGCTTGTTTTGAAGCACCTCCGGCAGGATCGCCGCCGAAAGGGTTTCAAAGACCAGGGGATCGCGAAAAAACTCGCTCACCCGGATCAGAAGGGCGTCCACCAGTCGGTCCCGCTCCCTGAAATCCTTTTCCAGGAGCTCCGTATAGGTTTCCACCCCTTCGATCCCAAGGCTTTCCAGACGCTCCCCCAGAATGCGCTCGAACACCTTTTCCCGGTAACCGCCGAGGTCGATCCCCCTTGCCTTCCGGAGTATCCTCAGGATACCGTCCGTCCTGTATTCCATCTCCCGCAACTTCCTTTCCATCGAATATGCGCAAACCAAGGCGCAAACCAAGGCGCAAACCAAGGCGCAAACCAAGGCGCAAACCAAGGTTTAATTACATACTCTCGCCCATCCGTCCACGGTTGATTTTATTCTTTTTTCCATTACATCGCCCCTCCCGCAAGCGTCGACACCCACCTTGCTTTTGTCGTGATTCCCCGTTCCACGGGCCGTCACAATAATTGCCGCACGGACAAAGCAGTCTTTTCCCCCTCCGAAAAAAAACCGCCGCCCGGCAAGGTCCGGGAATATCCCACACACAGATCCGCCAAACGAGAAGGTTCAAACTTAGACCAACGCCGGAGCCCCCGTAAGGAGGTCGGCATTGAAAGCATCGCCTTTGGTCGCGGGGCGGAATGCCCAAAGGCCCGGGAGCTGAAGTTTCCCGGGCGGTTCAGGATCGAACGGCGAGGCCCCGCGGCACCCGCCGACCTTTTCTTGGGGGGGACGGTTCGTCGCCGATCAAATGCCCGTCGATTGTTTCCGGGCAACACCGTTTAAAAAAAATTCTGGTCTTTACCGGCGGATAATCCTATAAGATTATTTCTTTCAGGCCCGGGCAGCGGCGCGAAACGAGCTGCTCCATGCCGGTACAGGCCGATCGCCGAATCTCCCGGTGCCTTCCCCCGAACCGTAACAGCAAAGGGCTGATAGATGGGAACAAAGAAAAGGGGCTTTCCAAAACTCCTCAAGTATCTTGCCTTGATCACGTTTTTGGGAATCGCGGCCATCGCGGTTGCCGGTTTCATATACTGCAACAGCTTCACGGAGCAGGTGGAGGAGCGGTTTGCCGGGAGAAGGTGGCGAATTCCTTCCACCGTCTATTCCGACGTCACGGTGCTCTATCCGGGATATCGAATCGGCCCCGCCGACCTTGAAGAGAGGCTGATACGCCTTGGTTACCGGAAAACCCAGGGGAAGCCCGACCAGCGGGGGGAGTTCCGTTCTTCCCCAACCCTTATGGAGGTCTTCCTCAACGACCTGAAGGTGCCCGGCAACGACCGCCCCGGCTTTCCCGTGAACATTCGCATGGAGGGAGACCTCCTGGTGGAGATGCGGCGGATCGATTCGGGTGCGTTCGTGCCTGTTCTGGAGCTGGAGCCCGAGGAGATCATGCAGTTTTTCGGAAAAGAGCGGGAGCGGCGCAAGCTGGTCTCCATCGCCCAGGTGCCGGCCCATGTGAAGCTCGCGTTCCTGGCCGCCGAGGACCGGCGCTTTTACACCCACTTCGGGGTTGACCCGAGGGGAATTCTCAGGGCCGTGTACACCAATCTCCGCCACGGCCGCATACGCCAGGGGGGCTCCACCCTGACCCAGCAGCTGGCCAAGAACTATTTTCTCTCCCATGAGCGAACCTTCAAGCGAAAGTTCAACGAGCTGATCATCGCCCTTGCCGTCGAGCGACGATACGAAAAGGACGAGATCTTCGAGATCTATCTCAACGAGATCTACTTCGGCCAGAAGGGAGCCGTGTCCGTCAACGGCATCGGAGAAGCCGCCGACTTCTATTTCGGGAAAAGCGTGGCGCACCTTCTGCCCGAGGAGGCGGCCGTCCTGGCCGGCATGGTCCGGGGCCCCAACCTCTACTCGCCCTTCGTGAACGCGGAAAAATGCCGGAAACGCCGGGACAGGGTGCTTGCCGCCATGCGGGACAACAAGTGGCTGCCCGAGGAGGAGTACCGGAAGGCGTCGTCCGCCCCCCTGACCACCGCCGTTTACGAGCCTTACCAGAACAAGGCCCCCTATTTCATGGATTACGTGCACGGCCAGCTCAAGGAACTCTACCCGGACGCGGCACTTTCCGGCATGGGCTACGGCATCTACACCACCCTCGACACGGGGGTCCAGGCGGCCGCCGAAAGGGCGCTTAAAAACGGCCTTGAACGCCTTGAATCGGAAAATCCCGAACTGCGGAGGGTGAACGGAAAACCCCTCCAGGGCGCCGTGGTCGTCATGCAGCCCAGGACCGGCAATATTCTGGCCATGGTGGGCGGACGGGATTACCGGAAGAGCCAGTTCAACCGCGCCGTGAACGGATTCCGGCAGCCGGGTTCTTGCTTCAAACCCATCCTGACGGCAGCCGCCCTGGATCTTTACAGGCCTTCGGATTACCTGTCCAACGAGATGAAATCCTATGAAACCGAAACCGGTTTCTGGTCCCCGAAAAATTTTTCGGAGATTCCAAAGCCCTTCATGACCCTGCGGGAGATGCTGACAACCTCCTGCAACCGGGCGGCCGTGGATCTGGCCGTCCAGACCGGCCTCAACGAGGTGGTTCAAACGGCCCGGAAATTCGGGTTCTCCTCCACGTTCAAGCCCTATCCCTCCATTGCCCTGGGCGCATTCGAGGTCTCCCCCCTGGAGCTGTCGGCCGCATACTGCGCCCTTGGGGCGGACGGCGTCCGGCCCTTTCCCCTCTCCCTGAAGGATGTGGTGGATGAAAACGGCAAGGGCCTCACCCGGCGGCATGTGGATATCGCGTCCGTGCTCTCCCCGGCCAAGGCCTTTCTGGTCACCTCCATGCTCACCTCGGTGGTGAACGAGGGCACCGGAAGAGGTCTTCGGAAAATGGGGATCCACTTTCCCGTTGCCGGCAAGACGGGCACCACGAACGGATACCGGGATGCATGGTTCACGGGGTACACCCCCGATCTGCTGGCCCTGGTCTGGGTGGGGTTTGACAACGGGGCGCCGGTCAACGCAACGGGTGCCCGGGCGGCCCTGCCCATCTGGGCGGAGCTGGTGAAATCCATTCCCGGATATGTTTCGGAAAACGACTTTACAATTCCGCCGGGTGTTGTAAAAAGGGAGGTCTGTAAACAAAGCGGAAATCTCAGCATAAAGGGGAGCTGCCAGGATGTCTATGAAGAGTATTTTCTCAAGGGGAACGCACCGGAATCGCCCTGCGATCTCCACCGGAAACAAAATCGTGTCGACACATTCCTCGACGGGGTGCGGGATCTTTTCAATTAAGTCGGGCGCGGTGCGACCCCTCTTTTTGCTCCTTGGGGCGGGGATCGTCTCGGCGGCCCTGTTCGGGTGCGCGGTCACCCCGCCGTCCCCCTCGGTGCCCCCGCCGGCCCCCCCTGTTTCCCGGGAAACACCGCCCCCGGCTGTTCCTTCCGATCCGGGCGCTCCCGCCTTGACGGAACCGGAGACCGCCGGGAAACCTTCCGAAGGGATCAAGGAAACCCTGGAAAGGGGAAAGGCCGCTGCCAACCGCCGGTACAGGGTTGCCGCCTCCAACAGCTTTACGGGCATCGGAAAGCGCCTCCTGGCCAAGGGCGACGCCGACGGCGCCATCCGCATGCTGGAGCGCTCGGTGGGCATCAACCCCAACGACGGCCCGGGATATTTCTACCTTGCCGAAGCCTGGCTCATGAAGGAGAACCTTCAACTGGCGGAGCAGTTCAACCGCCTGGCGCGCATCCACCTTCGCCACGACGATGAGTGGACCGGCCATGCGGAAGCACAGCTTGAAAGGATACGCGTCCAGGCTCCCTGACAAGCTTCCCTCGAAAATGCGCCTCACAGCCCTTCGGGTGGAGAGCCCTTGGGATGCTTGACAAAGAACTTGACCACCACCTCGGCGGTTTCGCCGGGGGGAACGGTGAGGTCCCACATCATCACCCCCTCCTTGTTCCGATAGTCCTTTTCCGTGGGGCGGGGCGAAAATTCCACCCCCTTGACCTGGATGCGATCGGTCCCCGAAACCGGAATCGCATCCACGATCCTCACCCGGGTCTCCTTTGCCGAGAGGCTCTCCACGGTGGTGCAGTACACCAGCTCACGGGCCGTGCTCGAACGGTCCACCATGCCGAAGAAGATTTCACTGAGCCGGTCCACGGCCTTTTCCCGCTTCACGACGATCCCCCGGTCCACGCCCAGGTTGATCAACAGATCCTCCCCCGCCTTTTTCTCGGAGAGGAACGTGCCGCCCACGTACCGTCCGCCGAAATGGATATTGAGGTTTCCCGAAAGGAGCGCGCTGTCGGCGGATGCCCTGCACACCAGGTAGGCCAGGGGATCCTTGCGCGGCACAACATAGTCGAAGAACTCCACCGAAGGATCCTTCGTGAACAGGGGCAGCAACGTCTCCCCGCCGGCCGACATCATGGTAACGGGGCGGGGCAGTTCGTATTCAACAACATGGGGAAGCTCCTTTTGGGCCGCCTGGGAAAATTCCGCAGGTGCCTCAAGAAACACCTCTTCCTCGAGAACGGCGCAGGCCATATCCTCCATGTCGGGGGGCTCGACGGCCCCCGCCGCCATGGCCGCGACCGGAACGGCCCCGGCACCGTAGTCCACTGGAAAACGCAGGTTCCATACCGAAGGTTCGGGCAGCCGGCTCCCCTTCAGGGGCACGGCGTTGGAAACGGTGACACGGGCCTCCCTCCAGTTTTCCCCGGTCTCCTGGCGGATATCCGCAAAAAGGGTGAGGGTGCAGCGGGAAAGATCCAGGGGCACGTCCACCTTGTAAACGGGAGCCCAGCCCGCATCCGGGGTCACATAGGTCGCCTCGATCCGGATTTCACCGGCGCTTTCGGACATGAAGACCACCTCTATGGCCCGCAGTTTCGACTCCCTGGGCCTGCGCAGGCGCTTTAGCTTCTTTTCCACCAGTGCATCCTCTTTTGAAAGCTCCCGGAGGCGAACATCCAGGTCGCGGTTCTTCTCCGAAAGATCCCGGTAACCGTCGTCAAGGAATCCCAGCATGGACTTCAAATCCTCCGTCTTGGGAAAACGCGCCTTTACCTCGTTGGGCATCTCCACCTCGGCAAACCCCACCACCGAGTCGAGAAATCGCAGCTGCTTGTCCAGCACCATCCGTTCGGCGCGAAGGGCCTCCTGCTTTCGAACCAGCTCTTCCTTTTGCTCCTCCAACTCCCTGATCTCCTCCTGGGGCCGTTCCCTCCCGACGGTTTCCCGGTACTGCACCGACACGATCTCTCCCTTGCCGAAAACCTGCGCCTGGACCGAGTCTTTCCGGACCGAGAACGCCTTCACCTCGAGCAGGAATCGGTTCAGCCCCTCCTCGGCCGTCACCTCGGCCTCCCGCTTGACCCATGCCTCTCCGGTAAAGATCACCACCTCCGAGATCCGGCTCCCCTCCTTTCCATCGATAAACCGCTCCCCGGTTTTTTCCCGGGACAGCCCGTTCTCCATTGGATATTCCTCCCTGTTTTTTTTATTGGCAGGGACATGATACCATATTTTTCCGGCAAACATGACCGAATTCTTGACGACAACCTCTTTAAAGCCCACATTTCATTCAAGATATGGTGCTCCCATAAAAAAAGTCCGAAGTCATTTTTCACACCGCGCCATGGCGTTGACCAGGACCAGCTTCATCCCATGATATCGCAGCCATTTTTTTGGTTTCAACTCAGACGGAGCTATTGAGTCAACGTACCGGTTTTTACGGGATCAGGCTCAAAGGTGGTGCCGCCTCAACCACGGGAAAAAAGACCGGGGTCCTTTTCGGATATATGGACACACGTGGGCTGCACGCTTTTTACAGGGTCATAAAAATACAAAGTCCCCTCAACGGCGGTTCCCTTATGAAAATCGCGATAGCACAGATCAACCCCGTGATCGGGGATTTTGATTACAACTTCCACAAAATAAAATCCTTCTCGGAAGCGGCGGCGGGAATGGGTTGCGACCTTGTGGTGTTTTCCGAACTTGCCGTGACCGGCTATCCCCCCCGGGATCTCCTGGAAAAGGAGGAGTTCATCAACGCCGGACTCTCGTGCCTCTCCCGCCTCGTGGAAGGTATCCGGGGAATCGGCGTGATCGTGGGGTACGTTGCCCGGAACAGGAGGAGCGCGGGGAAACCGCTTTTTAACGCGGCCGCCCTGTTCGAGAACGGCCGCCTGATCCAAACGGTATACAAACGGCTCCTGCCCACCTACGATGTGTTCGACGAGAGAAGGTACTTCGAGCCGGGGAACGACTGCTCCGCATTCGACCACGGGGGAAGAAGAATCGGCCTCTGCATATGCGAGGATGCCTGGAACGACGAGGCGACGGTACACAAGTCCCTGTACAGCCTGGACCCGGTGGCGGAACTGGTTGCGGACGGGGCGGACCTCCTGATCAATATCTCGGCCTCCCCCTTTCATATGGGAAAGGAGCCTTCGCGAACGAAAATGCTCCGGAACATCAGCCGGAAACACAGGGTTCCCCTCCTGTTTTCCAATCAGGTGGGGGGAAACGACTCCGTTCTCTTCGACGGCGTGAGCGCTGCCTTTGACGAAAAGGGTGAACCGGTTGCCCGCGCGAAGGACTTTGAAGAGGATCTCGTGACCGTAAACATCTGCCCCCCCGGCACACCCCACCGTGCTTTATCCGGCATATCACCGGACGAGAGCAACGACACTTCACCCGACTTATCATCGGGCATATCGCCGGACGAGACCAACGGCATTTCACCCGACTTATCATCGAACATACCTCCCGGCGGGACCAGCGGCATATCCTTTTACACAGCCCCCGAAACACGCCCCCCCCGTGAAATCCGCTCCATATCAACCTCGAAGGTGGAATCGGTATACAGGGCCCTTGTGATGGGGACCCGGGACTATGCCTGGAAATGCGGTTTCAAGCAGGCCGTCATGGGCCTTTCCGGGGGGATCGACTCGGCCCTCACCGCAGCGGTGGCGACGAAGGCCCTGGGCGCCCCCAACCTTTTAACCGTCTTCATGCCCTCCCCCTACACCTCCGATAAAAGCCGTGAGGATGCGGAAAAGGTCGCGCTGAACCTGGGCGTTCGCTTCAAGGTCGTGCCCATGGACCGTATCTTCACCCGCTTCCTGGAGGTGCTGGGGGGCAGCGCCAAGGCACCGGGTCTCGTCGAGGAGAACCTCCAGGCAAGGATTCGCGGAACAATCCTCATGGCCTTTTCCAACAGGGACGGGAGCCTGGTCCTCACCACGGGCAACAAGTCCGAGCTGGCGGTGGGGTACTGCACCCTTTACGGCGACATGACCGGAGGGCTCGCCGTGATCTCCGACCTTCCCAAGACCCTCGCCTATGCGGTCTGCCGCCATATCAACGTCAAAAGAGAGGTGATTCCCAGGAGCATCCTGGAAAAAGAGCCCTCGGCGGAGCTGAAGCCGGGCCAGTCCGACCGTGACGAACTGCCGCCCTACGACCTGCTCGACCCGCTTCTCAGGGCATATGTCGAAGAGGGGAAGGGGATAGGCGAGCTGGTGGAAATGGGCTTTGACAGGAAACTTGTGGGGGATGTTGTGGCCCGGGTTGAGAGGAATGAGTACAAGAGGCAGCAGGCGGCGCCGGGGCTCAGGGTCACCTCCAAGGCGTTCGGGTGCGGAAGAAGATACCCGATCGCGCACCGTTATTCCCCCCGAAATATTTAGATCAGTTGGGAAGCCCCCCCGGGGAACGGGAGGCTCCTTCCCGCTTCAGGCGCTTCCAACGATACTGTAAGCAAATCTGGCAAATATGGAGCCGTCCAGCTTCCCTGCCGCCACCTCCTGTTTCATGACGACCAGGGCGGACTTTACGGGCAAGGCGGATTTAAAACCGGTATGCCGAGTTGCCCGGCAACCATGTCTCACTGTCTCGAATTGAAAAAGAAACAGTTGTTGCAATGCCGTCACGGATACCGGCAACAAAATGTACCGACACTCCCGCCGCCTTTTCCGGCGGGCTCTTTATGCTCCCCGATAAAGGATTGGGTGTACCGCTCCGCTTTTTTTTAAAGTCCGGCACAGATTTTGTAATCTTTAGGTTGGGATCGATCATGCGAGATTGATCTGGAGTTGATTTGAGGTCGATCAGCCTTGATATGGGGCCGGCGGGGTCTTACACATTTTTTTCAGCCGCACCGACGTTGAATTGCAACAGGGAGCTGAACATGAAAAAAACAACGATACTGATCCTGACGTTTATCCTTCTCGGCCCGTGCCGGGGATACGCAAACGAAGGCGATCGACGAGAGGAGAATCCCATGGAGAAAAATGTTGATACAACGGTGAGGGCCACTTTTGCCGGGGGCTGCTTCTGGTGCATGGAACATCCGTTTGAAAAACTTGACGGAGTCGTGGATGTGGTTTCGGGTTACACGGGGGGCGAGGCGGCGGACGCGACCTACGAGGCGGTATGCTCCGGAGCCACCGGCCACTTCGAGGCGATCCAGATCACCTATGACCCGGAGCGCATATCGTATGGGGCGCTTCTCGATGTTTTCTGGAGGCAGGTGGACCCCACGGATCCGGGCGGCCAGTTTGCCGACAGGGGCCCCCAGTACAAGACCGGGATCTTCTACCACGACGAGGAGCAGAAACGACTGGCCGAACGCTCCAGAAAATCCCTTGACGCATCCGGAAGATTCGAATCTCCGGTGGTCACGGAGCTCCATGAATATACGGAATTCTATGCGGCGGAAGGATATCATCAGGATTATTACCTCACCAACCCCGTCCGTTACAATGCCTATCGAAAGGGTTCAGGTCGCGCCGCGTTCCTTACGAAAACCTGGGCCGACGAAAAAGAGGAAACCGGCGGCGAAACCGTCTACATAAAACCCTCGGACGAGGAACTGAAGGAGAGGCTTACTCCCCTCCAGTACGAGGTCACCCAGGAAAACGGAACGGAACGGGCCTTTTCCAACGAGTACTGGAACAACAAGGCGGAGGGGATCTATGTGGACATCGTCTCCGGAGAAGCGCTCTTCTCTTCTTCGGACAAATTCGATTCCGGCACGGGCTGGCCCAGTTTTACCCGGCCCATTCAAAAGGAATCCATCGTGGAGAAGGTGGACCGGAGTTTTTTTTCCGTTCGCACCGAGGTAAGAAGCAGGAAGGGCGATTCCCACCTGGGTCACCTGTTCGACGACGGCCCGGCGCCCACGGGCATGCGATACTGCATCAACTCCGCCGCCCTCAGATTCATCCCCAGGGAGGCACTGGAAGGGGAAGGCTACGGGCAGTACAAGCCCCTGTTCAAATAGCGCACCGTGCGATACGGCTTTGCATAGGATACTCCGGTAAAAAAGACGGAACCATCACATGAAAGCGCCTCGTGTAAGGAATAAAAGAGGGCAATGGGCCCCGCCTTACCCGGGATTTGCGGCGCAATATTGACACACAGGGGGCGGCGGGATAAGGTTTTCCCAACGGCCGGTCTCCTTTTGATCGGCAATCGTTTTGCCGGTTAACATGAAAAGGGAGCGGCCCATGAAAATATCCGACATCAACCTCCTGGACATCCTCGAAAAAGAGCCGTTCGCCGAGTTGGCATCCACCCTGAACAGGCGAAGGTACGACAAGGGCGCGATCATCTACCACCCCTACGAGGAGGAAGACCTCGTCATCATCGTGTCCGCCGGCAGGGTGCGGGTATACCTCTCATATGAGGAAAAGGAGTTCACCCTGGCCATCCTCTCCCGGGGGGATATCTACGCCACCCACACCCGTGCCTTTGTCACGGCCATGGAGGATACGGAGCTGATGGTTACCGGCACGTCCGCCGTGCGCAACCGTCTCACCGAGATACCCGAGTTCACCGGCTCCATGGTCCACGTTCTCGGGCACATGCTGAGAAACTCCTTTAATATCATCGAGTCCCTTGCCTTCAGGGACACGGCCGGTCGTCTCACGGATCTCCTGCTGCGCCAGGCAAGGGAGAGCGGCAGCCCCGAAGGGGACGGCATCTTCTTCCACCTGGACCTCACCGTGGAGGAGTTGGGCAAGGTCATCGGCGCCTCCCGACAGACCGTATCCACCCTGCTGAACACCCTGATCCGCGAAAATCTCATCGAAAAGAGGGGGCGGGGCAACTACTATATCCCGGACATCCAACGGTTTGAGGAGGAGGGCCGGAACGGCTGACACCGCCGCCCGGCCTTTGTAACAATATCCCCATTTCGAAGTGCCCCCCACTGCGGCTGCCATGCTCCCTTCACAACCCCGCCCTTTAGCACCCACGCCGACATGATACTCCCGAGAACGCGTTTCATGGGTCGTGCCGCTTTCCCGGATTCATATAAATTGGGCCAAGTTGTCCCTTCCCATCCTCCCCGCTGTATGACGGATGAAACGAAGTCACGGCCGAATCCCACATTCCCCCCAAACAATCCGAAACCAGGGATACCAGGAAAGCCGAGATACCGACAAATCGAATATCCCCGAACCGGCCATCTTCCATCGCACAGCTTTTTTTGAGAACTGTCGCCCGGGCGACAAACAAATTCCCCCAATCGGTATATGGATTGTATTTATGTCGGGCTCCCGGGGGAGCCCCGGAATACAACATATCAGTTACGGGAGGCACGGGATGTCTAAAAAAGAGTGGACCATCGAGGAGAAGAGCATCTGGGACGACGCAAGAAAGATGCTGGTAAAGGCCGAGGCCGAAGGGATCGAAACCGCGTGGGACAGGCTGCAACAACAGACGCCCCACTGTAAATTCTGCGAACTGGGCACCACCTGCCGTAACTGTGTCATGGGCCCCTGTCGGATCAGCCCCAAGAAGAACGGAAAGATGCAGCGGGGCGTGTGCGGCGCCGACGCGGACGTTGTCGTGGCAAGGAACTTCGGCCGCTTTGTCGCGGGCGGTTCCGCCGGCCACTCGGACCACGGCAGGGACCTTATCGAGGTGCTGGAGGCCGTTGCCGAGGGCAATGCGCCGGATTACACCATCCGGGACGAGGAAAAGCTGGCGAGACTGGCCGAAGAGGTGGGGATTTCAACCGCCGGCAGGGATACCATGGAGATCGCAAGCGACCTGGCCGACAAATGCTTCGAGGATTTCGGCAGCAGGAGAAAAGAGGTGATGTTCCTCTCCCGTGCCCCTGAAAAACGCCGGGAGATCTGGAAGAAACTGGGCATGACCCCAAGGGGCGTGGACAGGGAGATCGCCGAGATGATGCACCGCACCCATATGGGATGCGACAACGACGCACCGAGTACCATGATCCATGCCTGCCGCACCGCCCTTTCCGACGGATGGGCCGGTTCCATGATCGGCACCGAGCTCTCCGACGTTATCTTCGGAACCCCAACGCCCTCCCGCTCCTCGGCAGGCCTCGGCGTCATCAAGGAGGAGATGGTGAACATCCTCGTCCACGGCCACAACCCCGTCGTCTCCGAGATGATCCTGGCGGCCGCGAGGACCCCCGAACTGGTGGACCGGGCCGCCGAAAAGGGCGCGTCCGGCATCAATGTGGCGGGCCTCTGCTGCACGGGCAACGAGCTCCTCATGCGCCAGGGCATTCCCATGGCGGGCAACCACCTGATGACCGAGCTCTCCATTGTCACCGGCGCCGTGGAAGCCGTCGTGGTGGACTACCAGTGCATCATGCCGAGCATGGTGCAGGTGGCCGGCTGTTACCACACGCGTTTTATCACCACCGCCGGGAAAGCGCGTTTCACGGGCGCGATCCACTTCGACATCCACCCCGACAACGCCCTCGAGGAGGCGAAAAAGATCGTGGGCCTTGCCATCGACGCATTCGGCGAGCGCGACCCCGGCCGGGTTTCCATCCCCGACGGGAAGGTGGAAACCATGACGGGTTTTTCCAACGAGGCCCTTCTCTCCGCCCTGGGCGGCACCCTCGATCCCCTGCTGGAGGTGGTCAAGGCAGGGAAAATCAGGGGATTCGTGGGCATCGTGGGTTGCAACAACCCCAAGTTCCAGCAGGATTCCTGCAACGTGACCCTGGCAAAGGAGCTGATCAAGCGGGATATCATGGTGCTTGCCACGGGTTGCGTGACCACCGCTGCGGGCAAGGCGGGGCTGCTCGTGCCCGAGGGGGCCGACATGGCCGGCGACGGCCTCGCCGAGGTCTGCCGCTCCCTGGGAATCCCCCCCGTGCTTCACTTCGGCAGCTGCGTGGACAACTCCCGTATTCTACAGCTCTGCGGCATGATCGCCGACGCACTCGGCGTGGATATCTCCGATCTTCCCGTGGGCGCATCATCCCCCGAATGGTACTCGGAAAAGGCCGCCGCCATCGGCACCTATGCCGTTGCCAGCGGGATCTACACCCACCTGGGCCTGCCCCCCAATATCCTGGGCTCCGAGACGGTCACAGACCTTGCGTTGAACGGGCTGGAGGAGCTGGTGGGGGCATCGTTCGTCGTGGAGGCCGATCCCGTGAAGGCGGCCGAACTGCTGGACGCGCGAATCGCCGCAAAACGGAAGTCCCTGGGTATTCCAGGGTAAATGCCGCGCCATAAGGAACCTTTCACAGCTCCAACGCGTCATCCCCAAAACTGAAAAAGAGGCTGGGGAAACTCCCGGCCTCCTTTTTCCCAATCCGGACAAACAGTTCCAACATCAATACCGGAATGGCGCCGATCCGCATTCAGCACGTCGGAAGGCTATACATACGTTTCCGCGATCTCCCGTATGGCGGAAAGGGTTTTGTCCACATGCGCCTCGGTGTTGAAGGGACCGAATCCGATCCTCACCGTCCCGTGGAGCTTGTCCGTCCCCAGCTGTTCATGGACAAGGGGCGCGCATTGCAGGCCGGTCCTGCAGGCGATATCGTACTCCCCGTCAAGAAGGGTGCCCGTGTTGACAGGGGTCATCCCCTTGATATTGAAACTGACGACACCGATATGTCCGTATAGGTCGTCGCAGCAGTATGTGACGACATTGTCGATCTCCTTCAGCCCGTCCACCAGTTGCCGGGCCAGCGCCATCTCATGGGCATGGACTTTCTCCATTCCCCTGTCCATCAGCCATTTCACGCCGGCGTTGAGCCCCGCAATCCCCACCATGTTCAACGTTCCGTATTCGAGCCTGTAGGGGTACTCTTCGAGATGATGCCTTTCCGCCGATTTCACCCCCGTGCCCCCGGCCCTGGAGTGCCTGATCTCGATTCCCTCCCTCACATACAGCCCCCCGATGCCCGTGGGCCCAAGAAGGGATTTATGCCCCGTGAAGGCGACCACGTCGATATTCATCTCTTCCATATCCACGGGTATTTTACCGGCCGTCTGGGATGCATCCACAAGAAACGGGATCCCCCTCTCCCGGCAGAGCTTCCCAATTTCGCGGATCGGCTGGATGGTGCCGATCACGTTGGAGGCATGGTTCACCACAACGAGTCTCGTATTATCCCTGAACAGAGGTACAAAACCCTCGGGTTCCACGAATCCGTTCTTGTTGAAGGGAACATAATCGACCTCAACGCCCTGATAACAGCTCATATGGTACAGGGGCCGCAATACTGCGTTATGTTCCAGCGTGGTTGAAATCACGTGATCTCCAGGCTTGAGCAGCCCCGAGATTGCGATGTTCAGCGCCTCGGTTGAATTCATCGTGAATACAAGCCTGTTAAAATCCGTTCCATTAAAGTATCCGGTAAGGAGTTTTCGTGTCTCCTCAAGCACATTTCCCGTTTCAACGGAAAGGTCATACCCGGACCTTCCCGGATTAACGCCGTTATTTCTGTGAAAGCCGTCCATCTGCTCATAGACGATTTCCGGTTTTGGAAACGAAGTTGCGCCATTATCCAAATATATCAGGTTATCCATATCGTTTGCCTCCATAGTTTCTTTCGCCGTCATCAACCACCACGCAGTATCAATACCGCTTGAATACCGATTAAATCAATTTCAAGCAACATTTAAATTCATCAACTTTGCAAATGGTTAGTTTCTGTTCTGGAAAATGAAACACGCAAGCATCGACTTTAAAGACACCAAGCCCGGTAGAAAACCATCTCAACCCCATAGTGTTTGTCACAGGCGCTGACTTTCCCCTTCATTCCGTTTCTCGCCCGTTTCCAGTAAATCGACATTTTAAGGCTGTACACTCAAATAAACCCACAATTCCGGGGGCGCTCGTTTCAGGAAACCCGAGCCGGCGCATTACGCCCACGGCAACGCGGACCAACTGTAATTGTGTAAATCATTCTATCCCTACCCCTAAGTGAGATGATTTAGCACCATTTCGTTTGGTGATTTCCGCTAAATGGAAGGCAGTATGAACGATGGGAATCGGCTTTACACGGAAAAGAGAATGGAGCCAATGCAGATTTATTTCAGACATATCGGAATGTTGAATGGGAGTAAGTCAATAATCCGATGTCGTATTCACAGTCTTATATTACCTCGGACGGCTTGCGCCGCATACCCTGAAGTCAGTTGTTGCCCCCCCCGGAACACTTTTATTTCTTGAAGCTGAAATTTCGCGACAGGTGCCGCGAAAAAATGGAACCCGCCAAACGGGCATTTTCCCGGCGGCGTGAAAGTTCGGCCGGGTGACGGCCGGAGGGGACGGTTCACCTTGTTCCCATGATTTCGGCAACGGAATCACGTATGTGCCGCGTGGTGCAGTCGCGCACCATGCCTTCGTCCTTCCTGTCAAAGGCCTCGATCAACTCCAGGGATTCGGAGAAAAAATCCGTGATGTCGATCCTCCGGGGAACCGACAGCCAGAACCTGAGGTAATGGCCCAGGAGGCGCTCCAGAATTCCGGCCAACTGGGTATTGCCCGACGCGCGGAAGATGTGCCGATGAAATTTCAGATCAAAATCCACGATCACCTCGTTGGGGGTTTTCGCATCCAGGGCGAGGATCTCTTCCCTGATCCTTCGGAGGCCCTCCATCCCGTCCGGGGTCATCCGCTCCATGGCCCAGATATTGGCCTGGACCTCCATCACCATGCGAATCTCCGTGACCTCCCGGATCCGGCCGAGGCTGAGGGGGGTGACGATGAAATGGGTTCCCTGGCGCATGATCCACTCCTCGGCCTGGAGCGCGATCAGGGCCTCTTTCACGGGCGTGCGACTGACACCAAATTGATCAGCCAGTTCGCTGAGGTTCAAGACGCTCTCCGGTTTATGGTCCAGCCGGATGATCTTACTCTTCAATGCCTCGTAAATCTTGTTGGAATCCAAAACATACCTCGCGAAAACTAGGGAAATAAAAACAGGCACAATGCCCTCGACAAGCAAACAGAAGGTAGGGTAAATTCAAAGCCGCTTCATGTCAAGGTTTTGATGCGCGGCCGGGATTTACTAAATAACTTGCTCCCGTATGGGAAACTTGGTATTTTCCTAAAGATTGCCGCTACCGTACGATCCCCTGTGTCACTACCCGAAAACACGGGGATCCCCATGTGTTATCCGACAACAGGAATTGCGGGAGGTTGAGCCATGAATCTGAAAGAGTACTGCCCCGAAAAACTGTTCACCGCCGAGGAGGCGGTGGCGAAGATAGAGAGGGGAAACCGTATCTTCATCGGCACCGGGTGCGGGGAGCCCCAGCAGCTGATCAGGGCCATGGTAAAGGACGTGAACCTCCAGGACATCCTGGTCTACCAGATGCTCTCCTCCACCCTGGCCGAGTACGCGGACGACGACCTCTTTTTCAAGCGCTTTCACCTGAAGCTCTTCTTTATCAGCTCGGGCATGCGAAAGGCGGCATTCGAGGGAAAGATCGATTATATCCCCGCATACCTCTCCCAGATCCCCCGGCTCTTTTCCAGCAGAAGGATCGGGCTGGACGTGGCCCTGGTGCAGGTGAGCCCGCCGGACCGGTTCGGCTACTGCAGCCTGGGGGTCTCCGTGGACATCACCAAGTCGGCCATGGAAAACGCGCGGGTGGTCATCGCCCAGGTCAACGACAGGATGCCCAGGACCTGGGGGGACAGCTTCGTTCACGTGGACGACATCGACTGCATGGTGCCCCTGAACGAGCCCCTGGTCTTGGCCATCCCCGGTGAAAAGGACCAGGAGGTGGCCAGAAGGATCGGCCATTACGTGTCCCAGCTCGTGGACGACGGCGCCACGCTCCAGGTGGGGTTCGGCCATCTTCCCAATGCCGTGCTCCAGTACCTGGACACCAAGAAAAACCTCGGGGTTCATACCCAGGTGATCACGGACGGATTCCTTCCCCTCTTCGAGAAGGGGGTGATCACCAACAAGGAGAAATCCATCATTCCCGGCAGGGTGGTGGCCTCCCTCTGCATGGGCTCCGAGAAGCTCTACGATTACGTGGACAACAACCCCAAGTTCTACTTCAGGTCCTCGGAGTTCGTGAACGACCCTTCGGTGATCGCGAGAAACAACAACCTCGTATCCATCAGTTCGGCCCTGGAGGTGGATCTCACGGGACAGGTCTGCACCGACTCCATGGGCTACCTCTTTTACAGCGGCATCGGCGATCAGGTGGATTTCATAAGGGGCAGCGCCATGTCCAAGGGCGGTTTTTCCATTATCGCCCTTCCCTCCACGGCCAACAACGGCACCGTGTCAAGGATCGTCTCCCACCTCTCCGAGGGGGCGGGGGTGGCCACGGCCCGGGGGGACGTGAACTTTATCGTCACCGAGTACGGCATCGCCGAACTCCAGGGAAAGGGGATCTACAGCAGGGTCATGGAGCTGGCTCAGATCGCCCATCCCAGCTTTCGGGAAGAGCTCATCGATGTGGCCAAATCCCATCATTATATTTTCCCGGACCAGCTTCCCCCGTCCACCCAGGACCTCCTCTTTATCGAGGATTACAAGAGCACCCTGACCCTCGCAAGCAACAAGACCATCGAGGTCCGGCCCCTCCTTCCCTCGGACGAGTTCGCCAACCGGAACTTCTTCTACTCCCTCCAGGAGAAGACGATCTACCTGCGTTTTTTCACCCGGGTGAAGCTCTTTCCCCACTCTGTGCTCCAGCGCCAGTGGGCAGCCGTGGATTACCGCAAGAACATGTCCCTGATCGGACTCGTGCAGAGCGGCGGCCACAAGGAGATCATGGCCATCGCCTCCTATGCCAGGGAGGACGAGGAAAACCCCAGGGCCGAGGTGGCCTTCGTGGTGAGGGAGGATTATCAGGATATGGGGGTTGCCTCCTACCTGATCAGGGAGCTGGAAAAGATCGCCAGGGAGAACTCCTACTCGGGGTTCTCGGCAACGGTGCTTGCCGAAAACAGGGCCATGACCCACGTGTTTCTGAAAATTTACCCCGACGCGACCACCCGCATCGAAGGCGGCGAAATCCATATCACAATGGATTTCAAATAACGAAAGTTTTGCGTTGCCGTCATAAAGGCAATTTGAAGCGCCCCACCATCTCCGCCAGTTTTCCGGACAGGTCCGAAAGCGCTTCGGCGTGGCGGTTCACCTCGTTGCTCCTTCCGGACATCCCCCTTGCCGCCCCGTTCACTGCGGCGATGCTGCCCGTGATATCCCCGGCCAGGGTGGAGGAGAGGGCCACGTTTTCATTGACCTCCCCGATTCCCAGGGAGGTTTGTCCGATATTTTGGGCAATCTCGCCCGTTGTTGCGGACTGTTCGCCCATGGCGCCGGCAATCAGGACGATAATTTCGTTGATATCCCCGATCACCTCCCGGATCCCGTCGATATGGGTAATTCCGGCGCTCGTTGAATCCTGGACCCCCGCCACCATCTTCCTGATCTCCTCGGTGGCCGAGGCGGTCCGGGCGGCAAGTTCCTTTATCTCCCCCGCCACCACGGCAAACCCCTTTCCCGCATCCCCGGCGCGGGCCGCCTCGATGGTCGCGTTCAAGGCCAGGAGGTTGGTCTGCTCCGAGATTTCGGAGATGGTATCGGTGACCGCGCCGATATCCCTTGCCGCGCCTCCCAGCTCCTTCATCCGCTCGGCGGCGGTTTCCGCCCGGATTACTGCGGAATCGGATATGCCCCGAGCCTTTTCGGTATTTTCCGCGATTTCACGGATGGTCGCGGTCATCTCCTCGGTTGCCGTTGCCACCATGTTGATATTGCCGGCAGCCTGTTCCATAACGGCGGCAACGGAGCCCATCCTGCCGTCCAGATCCGCAGCGGCGCCGGACACGCCGTCCGACCGGGCAAGGGTCTCGTCCGCCCCCCGCACCAGCTCCGATGAAACCGAGGCGAGGTTCCGGGAGGACTCCGAAAGCACCCCCGAACCGGAGCTGACCTCCCCCAGCATCTCCCCGAGGTTCTCGGCAATCCGGTTCAGGGCCCTCGACAGGGCGCCCACCTCGTCCTTCGTGTCAACCGAAAGACGCCGGGTCATATCCCCGTCCGCAAGGGCATCGGCAAGTTCAACGGCCCGGTTCACGGGCCTGGTGATGATGCGGCTGAGAAAAAGCGAGACGATGAGGGAGACCGCGATGATCAGCCCCGTCCCTCCCACCACGGCGATCCTTGCCCTGTCCGCCGTTTTTCCCGCCCTGTCCCGGCGCTGCGTCATAAGGACTTGCTCCCTTTCGATAAAGGTTCCCACCTGCTTGCGAAACTTATCAAAGTAGACCTTTCCCCGCTCCTCCCCCACCAGCCCGGCCATATCGTTCATGGTCCTGGCATCGCCGATCTCGGTGCGAAGCCCCACGGTCGATTCCGTGACGTTTTTCCGCCACCCGTCGATGATCCCTCGAATCTCGTCCATAAGGGCGACCTGGGCGGGGTCGTCCGTTACCGTTTTCCTGAGCTTTTCCACCCTCTCCTCGAAGATCCTTTGCCCTTCCCGGTACGGCTGAAGAAAGGCCTCTTTGCCCGCCAGCAGAAAGCCGCGCATTCCCGTTTCCATGCCCATTGCCGCCGCCTCAATTCCCATGGCATTCTGAATCACGGTGTGGGTATGGTTCACCTTTTCCGCCGCCTCCACCAGTTCGTCAAGGGTGCCCCAAATTCCCTCGGCGGTTTCCCTGGCGGAGGTTTCTCGGGCCTCCAGGGCGTGTTCTTCCCGCTCGATAAAGACGCCGATCTGCCGCCCCATGCGGGCAATATACATCTTTCCCACCCTGCCCGTCACCAGCGCCGCCGCGTCCCCGGCTCCATTTCCCTGTCGCCGGAGCTCAATCGCGGGCCGCGCCACCTCGGCCCGCCAGGCGCCCAGTGCTTTTTCCAGTCCCTTGAGGAGAAGGGCCTGATCGGGGTTGTCCCCCACCAGCACGATGGTTTCAAAGAGCAGGTTTTTGAATCTTTTCCTCCCTTCCTCATAGCTCCCAAGGAAAGCTTCATCTCCCGAGAGAAGAAAGTCCTTTACGCCCGTTTCCATATCCTTCACAACCGCCTGAAGATCCAGCGCCCGGCGGATAACGTCATGGGTAAAGGCCACCTTCTTGGCGGTTTTGTTCAACCGGTCCACGGCGTCCCCGCCCTTCAGCGCCGTGTCCTCGGCAGCCTCGCGGCGGGCGTCCATGCGGTTTTCCTCATGCCCGATAAAATCGGCGATCCGACTCCTGAACCGGTCGAAATAGGCCTTTCCCCTCTCCTCCCCCACGAGGTCGGCCATGTCGTCCATGGTGGGGGCATCCCCGATCTGCCTGCGAAGTTCGATGGTGGGTTCCGTGACGTTTTGCCGCCAGTCCGAGATGCTCTTTTCCATCTCCCCGAGGAGTTCCAGCTGGGCGGGGTTGTCCCCCACCGTGATTTTCAACCTGTCGATCCGCTCCCTGAAGCGGGCGTACCCCTCCGTATAGGGCCCCAGGAAGGACTCCTTGCCGGCAAGAAGATACCCCCGCATTCCCGTTTCCATGTCCACCGCCGAACCCTGAAGCCCCATGGCCTCCTCGATGACCTCGTGGGTATGGTTGACCATTTTGCCGCTCTCGAGAAGAGAACGGGTGCTCATAAAGGCAACGGCTCCCAGCATGACTATAAATACCAGGGAAACACAGCTTCCAAGGGTCATCTTGCGCTTTAACGTCATATCGCCCAGCTTCATCTTTTCGCCTCCGACATCGATTCGAAATCTTACACCCAACTGTTCTTCATCCGGCCTTACGGATCGGGCACATCTGTTACTATTTGAAATTTCGAGTTCTTCTACACATCTGCCGGCAATTTCAAAATTCAGACCCCGTGCTTTCACGGCCATACGGTTCCATGGAGCATGCATTACAAAAGGATCGCCCGCATCCCCGAAGAGTAAGGCAGCCTGATTTCAGCGGTAAGCGAAATTCGAAAAGGGGGATTCGTAAATCCCCCTTTTTACGTTCCATCGATTGTTCGTCTCGATTGATATCAGCTATAGTTTGAAGCGCCCCACCATCTCCGTCAGCTTTGCGGAGAGCTCCGAGAGTTCCTCCGCATGGCGATTCACATCGGTGCTGCTGCCGGACATGCTCTCGGCGGCCCCGTTCACGGTGGCGATGCTGCCGGAGATATCCCCGGCCAGGGTGGAGGAGAGGGCAACGTTCTCGTTGACCTCCTGGATCCCCTGGGAGGTCTGCCCCACATTCGCGGCGATCTCGCCCGTGGTGGCGGACTGCTCTCCGATGGCGCCGGCGATCATGACGATGATCTCGTTCACATCGCCGATAATACCGCAGATCTCATCGATACGGCCGATGCCGGCTTCGGTGGAGCTCTGGATGCCGTCCACCTTCTCCTTGATCTCGTCGGTGGCCGAGGCGGTCTGGCGGGCAAGTTCCTTGATCTCACCCGCCACAACGGCAAATCCCTTGCCGGCGTCCCCCGCCCTGGCAGCCTCGATGGTGGCGTTCAACGCCAGGAGATTGGTCTGCTCGGAGATCCCCGCGATGGTATCGGTGACCATGCTGATATCCTTGGCGGCGGTACCCAGATCCTTCATCCGGTCCGAGGTGTCCCTGGCCTGGGCCACCGCCGAATCGGATATGCCCCTCGCCTTTTCGGCATTGTCGGCGATCTCGGCGATGGTGGAGGTCATCTCCTCGGTTGCCGTTGCCATCATGTTGATATTGGTGGCGGCCTGTTCCATGGTTGCGGCGACCGAGCCCATCTTGCCGTCGAGATCCGTTGAAGCGTCCGCAACGGTGGAGGATTGGGCCAGGGTCTCGTCGGCCCCCTGGACCAGCTCCGTGGAGACGGCCGAGAGGTTGCGCGAGGATTCCGAAAGTACATCCGAACTTCCCCTGACCTCGCCCAGCATCTTCCCAAGGCCCTCGGCGATCCTGTTCAGGGCCGAGGAGAGGGCCCCCACCTCATCTTTCGTTTTCACATCCAGCCGGCGGGTCATATCCCCTTCGGCCAGGGCATCGGCAAGTTCAACGGCCCGGTTCACCGCGCGGGAAATGATATTGGCGAGGAGCAGGGAGACGAAAAGGGAGATAACGATGATCACAAGGGTTCCCAGGACGATGGTGAGCTTCGCGGTATCGGCCGTGGCTCCGGCCCTTTTATGACGCTCGTCCATAAGGGCCTGCTCCCTTCCGATGAAGGTTTCCACCTGCTTCCTGAACTTGTCGAAGTAGACCTTTCCCCTGGCCTCCGCCACCAGTTTGGCCATATCGTTCATGGTCTTGGCATCGCCGATCTCCGTGCGAAGAGCAATGGCGGACTCGGTGACCTCTTCCTGCCACTCCTTGATTGTTTTTCCCATATCTCCGAGCAGGGTGACCTGGGCGGGGTTGTCGCTCACCGCTGTGCTGAGCTTTTCAAGCCTCTCAAAGAAACGCTTTTCCCCGTTTCGATACGGCCCCAGGAACTCTTTTTTACCCGCCAGAAGGTAGCCGCGCATTCCCGTTTCCATGTCCACGGCAGCCGCCTCGATTTTCATGGCCCCCTCGATTACGCCGTGGGTATGGTTCACCATCTCCGAAGCTTCCACAAGGGCGTCAAGGGTAACAACCAACTCATTGGAGGCTTCCCTTGCGGCTGTTTCCCTCATCACAAGAAGGTGTTCTTCCCTCTGTACAAATGCACCGATCTGCCTGCGCAGGCGGTCAAAGTACTTCTTTCCCTTTTCCTCTCCCACCAAGGCCGCCACATCATCCATGGTATTTCCGTTTCCAACGACTCTTCGCAATTTAACGGCGGGTTCCGCGACCTCGACTCGCCACTGTTCACAGCTCTTTGCGATACCGTCCAGCAAGGCGCGCTGGGCGGGATTATCCCCCACCAGCACCATGGTTTCCGCCACAAGCTTCTCGAACCGATCTTGCCCTTCATTATACGGATCCAGGAACTGCTCTTTCCCCGCAAGTAGAAAGCCCCGCATCCCCGTTTCCATATCCACGGCAGCGGCAAGAATATCCCTCGCATGCCCCATCACATCATGGGTATGGGCCACCCACTTTGAATTTTCCCCCAACGTCTTGACGGTTTCCGCTCCCTTTACCGCCTTCTCCTCGCTGACCGCCCGGCGCGCGTTCATCAACTCCTCTTCACGTTGGATAAATTCGGCGATCTTCCCCCTGAAGCGGTCAAAAAACACCTTGCCCCTGGCTTCCCCCACCATATCGGCCATATCGTCCATGGTCCAGGCATTGCCGATCCGGCGCCTCAGCTCTATGGTGGGCTCGGTCACATCCTTTCGCCATCCCTGGATGTTCTCCACCATCTCCGCAAGGAGGGTCACCTGGGCGGGGTTGTCGCTCACCTCCTCCTTGAGCTCCCCGACCCTCTTCATAAACCCCTCGTACCCGTTGTGATAAGGTTCCAGAAAGCTCTCCTTTCCCGCCAGCAGGTATCCCCTCATTCCCGTTTCCATATCCACGGCCGAGGCAAGCACGCTCATGGCCTCCTCGATCACCACATGGGTATGGTTCACCATCCTGCCGCTGTCCAGCAGGGTGCGGTTACTGAAAAATGTAACGGTCCCCAATACAACGAGCAATGCCAGTGAAATGCAGCTCCCCAGAGCCATCTTGGTTTTCAACTTCATATCCGCAAGCTTCATAAATCAGCCTCCTCCATTATATTTCGGGCCTTCAGGCCGTAAAACCCTTGGATTTATCCTTGGGAAGCCATGCCGGCCTCTCTTCCCAATTTCATGCTTCATTCCGTGATGACCCCCCCGGCCGATCTCCGGGTTTCCATCCTCCGTAAATCCCCTGTTAAAGGGAAAGCACGGGCTTTCAGCTCTGGGCGATTTGACAATATTCATGAGTGTGCAGTATGCATGCCGGCTGTTTTAAAAATATTTCGCACTTGAATCTGGTCCAGATTCCCGACTTTCAGGGTACTAAATACGATTCTTCACAACCGCAGGCTTATAATGGCAAGGGGTTGTGTCAAGCGGTGGTTGATATGGTCAACTCAAATTTGACACCATCCCTCAAACTGGCCGATGCCGTGGAAAACTGAAGTTGACACCCCGGCCTCCCCGAAAGGAGGTGCTGAACAATTGCATATGGATCTTCAGTTCAATGGGCCCGTGCGTGATAACTTAACGGTCATTTATTTTAGCGGTTTGAGCCGCTGCCGGCGAGCACGGCGGAGTTAAAGGCCGTTGCCGTGCCGCGCAGGGTCGCCGTTCTTGACAGCGGGAGACATTTTTCATATAAATTTGTCGTTGGAAGTTCCGCTCCATCCCGGTTTTTGTGTACCGTGGACCTTATTTTTCGATCATTTTTACTTATAACCAAGGAGAACTGAATGAAAGTTACCATTACCGACCAGTGCATGGGCGACCGCAACTGTAATCAGCTCTGTCCCGAAGTTTTCGAGTATGACGAAGATGAACTGCTCTCCATTGTCAAACACAAGAAAATCCCCAAGCAGTACCATGATGTCGTGCGTCAGGCTGCGGCGGAATGCGGCGCCGCCGCGATCATCATCGATGAGTAATAAGGGGGGAGGAACGCCATGGTGAAGTTCCGGGAAAGCCGGACCGCGAAGAACCTGCTGATCTCCTTTTCGGCCGAAACCCAGGCGCGCACCCGGTATAATTTTTTTGCACAGCGTGCCAGAGACGACGGCTACATGCAGATTGCAAGGCTCTTTGACGAAACGGCCGATGAGGAGTATGAACATGCCTTACGCTTCTTCAAGTTTTTTAACGGCGGGGAACTGACCATCGAGTGGCATTTTCCAGCGGGAGTTGTCGAGGATACCCATGCGAACCTGCTCTCCTCGGCCCGGCTGGAGAATTATGTTCACTCCAGCATGTATCCGGGCTTTGCCGGGATTGCCCTGGAGGAGGGCTTCAAGCGTGCCGCCGATACCCTGAACGCCATCAGCGTCTCGGAGAGGCAGCACGAGCAGCTCTTCCTGGAGCTGGCTGAAAACATTGCCGAAAACAGGGTTTTCGCCCGCGAGCGGGAGACCACATGGAAATGCATCGGCTGCGGGTATATCCACACGGGCAGGGAGGCACCGGATAAATGTCCGGCCTGTGTCAAACCCACGGGCTGGTTCGAACTGCTTGGAAAAAACTGGTAAAAACCGACACACGGCCGGTGAACACTTTCACCGGCCTTTTTTTATTCCGGGTATCCGCCCCGGCGATACCCCCCGGAGGAAATTGGTACATGCACGAGGTTGTAAAGTGGGTCCTGATCATCGCCGTATTTTTACTTATCAGCAACTTCAAGGGCATCGTGAAATTTTTCAGATACCTTGTGGAAGCCGGGCTCCACGAGGCCGCCAGGAAGGGCGACATGGAGAAAGCGGCGAAGCTGATCGACTCGGGCAGGGATGTCAACGCAAGGGACCCCCAGCTCGGACTGACCCCGCTTCACTATGCGGTACGCAACAATCACCCCGAAATCGCCGAACTCCTCATCAGCCGCGGCGCAAAAATCTCCATCCGCTCCTCCGAAGGGGACAGTCCCCTGGACTGGGCCGGGAAATACTTGGGAGATGAAAAGCGCAGGGAACTTTTGATGCTGGGCGTGGATGTCAACGACAGGGACATGACCGGGCGGATATCCCTTCACCTTGCCGCCGAGGCCGGCGAAATGGACCTTGTAAGGGAGTTGATGGAGCGTGGCTCGGATCTGAATGTCGCCGACAAATACGGATGGACGCCCCTTCTCCTTGCGCTTTCGGGAGACCACGGGGACGTGGCCGAGGAACTACTGGCAAGGGGCGCCGATGCAACGGCAACGGCCGAAAGCGGCACCTCCTCGCTGAACATCGCCGCCGCCTTTGGAAACCTCCCCATGGTGGAACGCCTTCTTTCCCACGGTGCCGATCCCAACCACCCGGCGGAAAACGGTTGGGCTCCCCTCCATTACGCCTGCTACCAGGACCACACCGAAGTAACGCGATTTCTCCTTGAAAACGGCGCCGATGCCGGCCTTAAGGACGGTCAGGGGCATACCCCCAAGGAGCTCGCCCTTAAAAGGGGTTTTTCCCGCACCGCCGCCCTGTTTCATTGATTCCCGCCGTCAAGTGCCGTTCAAACTCGGCTACCTCCCTTTGCCGCCCCATGGGCCAGGTGCCGGCAGCCGTGCCCCCCCGCGCGGTTTCCCTTACCTGCAATTTCAAATGAAGTTGCCGGGGGGCGGGGTTATCCGTCCCTTCGCCGCCGGGGAGGGGCGGAAAATTTTCCCTTGTAAAGTAATTGCAATTGGTTCATGGTAGTAAAAACACCATCCAGATCACAAATCACTCCGAAAGGAACTGCCATGGATATCAGAGAACCTGAAGTCATGCTTGATCAGATCCTTACGCTCGAAGACCCCGATTTCAACGCAAGAAATGTCTGCATCGTCACCGGGTGCGGCAGCGGTATCGGAAGGGCGACGGCACTCGCCGCGGCGGCCAACGGCCTGACCGTCGTGGGCCTTGATATCGATGCGACCGAGGCTTTGAAAACAAGGGACAGGGCCAGGGATATGGGCAGGGACATGGTCTTTATCCAGGCCGATCTCTGCGAGGACACCGATATGGAGTATGCCGTCTCCGAGGCGGCGGGACTGGGCCGTATTAAATACCTCGCAAATATCGCCGGCCTCCAGCATATCGATGCGGTCGAGGATTTTCCCATGGAAAAATACGACCTCATGCAGCGCATCATGCTCCGGGCACCGTTCTACCTCTCCCAGCTCGTCATCCCCCATTTCAAAAAATCCCGTAACGGCAAGGGGGTCATCGGGCACATGGCATCCGTTCATGCCCATATCTGTACCCTGCGCAAGCCGGTTTACAACATCACCAAGTTCGGCCTCAGGGCACTTGCCCAGTCCATCTCCGCCGAAGGAGAGGGGAAGATCCGCTCCTTTACCCTCAGCACGGGGTTCGTGCAGACGCCCCTTGCCCTTAAGCAGATACCGGCCCAGGCGGAACAGAGGGGCATCACCCAGGAGGCGGTGGTTAGGGATGTGATGCTGGGGGCATCCCGGGTAAAGGAGATGATGACCCCCATCGAGGTCGCCAACCAGTTTATGTACGGGTTCTCCCGCTTCGCGAATTACCTTGTGGGCGGCGACCTGCTCCTTGACGGGGGCATGGTCCTCACCTACTGATCCATCCCCCTGTTTGACGATTCCGTAAATAGCATGGAAGCCGTGCGAGTGGCCGTATACCCGAAAAGGAGCGGGGCCTTTTTCCCTTTGCCGGTTCGACCTCGAGTCCGGTTGTATAAAACCGGGATGTTGACCCGGGAGTTTCATGGAGGTCGCGCCTCGAACAATCGGTCGCGCCTCGAACAATCGGTCGCGCCTCGAACAATCGGTCGCGTCGCACTCAGTTGGCCGCGACATACCGTTGTTGATTGGTGAATCCGCATGTTGAAAATAGACAATTTCAAACCGGGGCATCCTTTATCTCTACTTTCCTGGTCAGGATGCCCCTTTTTATCATGCTCCCCCCAAAGGACCGTCCCCATCCCGTATAACGAAGATCGTTATCTTCCGGAAGAACGGAATCCCCGCCTCCGGAAGGAGCGGTTCCGTCAAGGCCTGGGAGCAGTCACAACCCGATTCCATTGACAATACCGTCAATTTAAGAGAAACTGACAGGTAAATTTATCAAGGGGAGGCAAGTGCGCCATGACCACACACCCGGAAATCACCCGCATCACAAAACGGATCGAAGCCGCAAGTAAAGAGACCCGTAACGCCTATCTCGAGAGGATCGAGTCCCCGCGCCCAAGGGGCCCCGCGCGAAGCGCGCTGGGGTGCACCAACCAGGCGCACGGATACGCGGCAGCCGGCCGGGAAGATAAGGAGACCCTCAGGAATGAGGAGCAGGCGCCCAACATCGGAATCGTCTCCGCCTATAACGACATGGTCTCGGCCCACCAGCCCCTTGGGGAATACCCGGAGATCATCAAACGGGTCGTGAGAAAAGCAGGGGGTACAGCCCTTTTCGCAGGGGGCGTTCCGGCCATGTGCGACGGCGTCACCCAGGGGACACCCGGCATGGAGTTCTCCCTGTTCAGCCGGGACGTCATCGCCATGGCCGCGGCCGTGGCCCTTTCCCACGACATGTTCGACGGTGCCCTCTACCTGGGGGTCTGCGACAAGATCGTTCCGGGCCTGCTCATGGGCGCCCTTAGTTTCGGTCATATCCCGGCCATTTTCGTTCCGGGGGGCCCCATGCCGTCCGGTATCGACAACACCGAAAAGGCCCGGTTCCGGGAACTCCATGCAGAGGGACTGATTGACCAATCGGTGCTCCTGTCCACGGAATGCTCCTCGTATCACGCCCCCGGCACCTGCACGTTTTACGGCACGGCCAATACCAACCAGATGATCATGGAGGTCATGGGGCTTCACATTCCGGGCGCCGCCTTTGTCAACCCCGGAACCCCGTTGAGAAAAGCCCTCACGGAAAGGGCCGGTGAGCGCATCACCCAAATCACCCGCCTGGGAAAGGCGTTCCTTCCGGTGGGGCGCCTGGTGAACGAAAAGAGTCTGGTCAACGCCATGGTGGGAATTCTGGCAACGGGCGGTTCCACGAACCTCACCATCCACCTTATCGCCGCCGCGAGGGTCGCGGGCATCAGGATCACCTGGGACGACTTCAACGACCTGTCCGAGACGGTTCCCCTTATTACCCGGATCTATCCCAACGGCAAGGCGGACGTGAACCGTTTTCATGCCGTGGGGGGCATGGGACACCTTATCGGCTGCCTGCTGGACGAAGGGCTCCTCCATGAAAACGTGGAAACCGTTGACGGCAGGGGGCTCAGTCGATACCGACGGGAACCCTTTCTCCTGGGCGAAAAGCTGAGCTGGAAACCGGCCCCGGTGGAGAGCCGGGACAGTACCGTTATCGCAACGCCTTCGGCCCCCTTCAGTCCAAACGGCGGCCTGAAACTGCTCACCGGCAATCTCGGGCGCGCCGTTGTCAAGACCTCGGCCGTTCCGGAGTCCAAATGGGTGGTGGAGGCGCCGGCGATCGTCTTCCACGACCAGTCGGAGCTCCTGGGCGCCTTCCGGGAGGGGAAGCTGGACAGGGATTTTGTCGCCGTGATCAAGTACCAGGGCCCCAGGGCCAACGGCATGCCCGAACTCCACAAGCTCTCGCCGGCTCTGGGCGTGCTCCAGAAACGGGGATTCGACGTGGCCCTTGTCACCGACGGCCGCATGTCCGGTGCCTCCGGAAAGGTGCCGTCGGCGATCCACGTCACCCCCGAATGCCTGTCGGACGGCCCCCTTTCGAGGGTCAGGGACGGGGATCTCATTTGCCTGGACTGCCGGGAGGGAACGCTCACGGCAAAGGTGGAACCGGCCGTCTGGGAAAAAAGACAGGTGGAACATCCCGATCTATCCCGGCACCACAGGGGCATGGGCCGCGAGCTGTTCGATCCCCTTCGGAAAAACTGCCGGACCGCCGAGGAGGGAGCATCCGGATTCGGCGACTGACCCGGACAACCCGGAGCCAATTTTTTTTTACATGAAAGTGCACGATTTCACCGATAAGCGCAAGATTTCACCGGCAAGCACAAGATTTCGATAATTATTTTGCGGGAACAGTGGAGAATCCCCCCATGGAAATGGAAGAGATCCTGAAGCAAACAGGACCGGTGATGCCGGTTCTGGTAATAGACAAGCTCGAGGATGCTGTCCCCCTTGCAAGGGCGCTGGTCGCATCGGGCATCACCGTGCTGGAGGTCACCCTTCGCACACCCGCCGCCCTCGATGCGGTTTCCGCCATCGCAAGGGAGGTCCCCGAAGCCTGCGTGGGGGTGGGCACCGTTACCCTGCCCGCGCACATGGAGGCAGCGAAAAAAGCGGGCGCCCGGTTTGCCGTGAGCCCTGGCATCTGCGAAGCCCTTGCGGGAAGCGCCCTTGACGCGGATCTTCCCTTTCTTCCCGGGGTGGCCACCCCTTCGGACATCATCCTTGCGGGGACCTTCGGTATCCATACCCTGAAGTTCTTCCCGGCGGAAGCGGCCGGGGGCCCGGCCATGCTCAAAGCCCTCCGCGGCCCCTTCCCCCACGTCCGGTTCTGTCCCACCGGGGGAATCAACGAGGACAATTACAGGGATTACCTCGAACTCCCCTCCGTGATCTGCGTGGGAGGCTCCTTTATAACGCCGGGGGGGCTTGTAAAGGAGCAGAACTGGCAAAAGATCTCCGAGCTTGCCGCGAAATTCGTCAAATTTCCCGAGGAGGTTCCATGCCCGTGACACCGGAACAGATTTTTGATCTCGTGCTGTTCGGCGGCAGCGGTGATCTTGTGCTGAGAAAGCTGCTGCCCGCCCTCTACTTTCTCCACAGGGACGAACGCCTCCACCCGGAAGGGCGCATCATCTCCATCGCCCGCACAAAGATGAGCTCCTCCCAGTACGAAAAACTCATACTGAACGCGGCCGTGATCCATATCCCCCCGGACCATCTTGACCGGGAGATTTGGAAGGATTTTACCAAAAGAATCTCCTTTATCACCATGGACGCCTTTGCCCCCGAGCAATACCAGACCCTTGTGAAATGCCTCCGGGAACACCGGGGACGCTCCATCGTCTACTATCTTTCCACCGCCTCCGACCTGTTCAGCCCCATCTGCCGGCACCTCCACGACAGCGGGCTTGCAAAGGCCAATACAAGGGTGATCCTGGAAAAGCCCCTGGGGCACGATGCCGCCAGCGCCGACGGAATCAACAGGGACGTGGCCCGCTACTTTGCCGAAAAGCAGATCTACCGGATCGATCATTACCTGGGAAAGGAGGCGGTGCAGAACCTCCTGGTGCTCAGGTTCGGCAACACCCTGTTCGAGTCCCTCTGGAACGAGCGCTACATCGACCATGTGCAGATCACCGTGGCCGAGGACATGGGCATCGGCACCCGGGCCGATTTTTACGAAAAGGCCGGGGCCCTCAGGGACA
>PPCM01000370.1_pt1 | contig 47404 bp, 39 predicted proteins | sample 1555541 | NCBI WGS metagenome assembly PPCM01 (sample SAMN05284479, study PRJNA326546) | Marine sediment metagenome, whole genome shotgun sequencing project. | isolation source: marine sediment | place: Germany: Wadden Sea | collected 2012-09-05
CTAACAATTTTAGTACATTTATAGCGGTTTTATTATACCACAAAACATCTTTAAAATCAGCCATACTTGAAACTATTTTTTCACGATATTCAGTTAACCCCTGATTTGCGATTAAACACATCGCATTTCGTTTAATAATAGTAGCCCCTTTCCAGCTTGATGCATTCGTACCATAAATTTGTTTATATTCTTTGTTACTTAAATCAAATAACATATTTATGTCAATATTCTCTATTCCACTCGGTTCAAATTCTTTGTGAACATGAAAATCTATTCCCAAGTTTTTCGGGCATACCTTTTGACAAATATCACACCCGTATATCATCGTCTTAAAATGCTTAATCTCATTCTCACTCAATTCTTTTTTCATTTGTGAAATACTACTAATACATAAATCATGACTAAATCCGTAATCAAGCGCATTACTAGGGCACGCCTTCACACATAAATCACAATCCTTACACGAATCATAAGTATATGTTAGATCATCAATCTCTTTATCAATTAAAATAGTAGCCAAGTATAAGTAACTCCCATATTTCTCATTAATGACAAATTGATTCTTACCTAAATAACCAATTCCACTTAAGTAACATGCAAATCTTTCATCAATAAACGATATATCAACACTACTATGAGATTTAATGTTCATACGCTCTAGTTCTTTTTCAATTTGTGCTAATATACTTCTAAATACGATATGATAATCAATCCCATAACTATATCTAGAAAGGATTCCATATCCTTTACCTTTATATTTTGCCTCTTTCGTAGGATACGGAATTGCGAGTGTCAAAATTGTTTTATATGGTGATAGTTTATGGTAATCATTAAAAGCGTCGTTTTTCTCTAATTTACGACGTTCTTTGATATATTTGCTTACTGAAACACTTGAATACAAACTAACATGTTTACTAAGAAGTTTGTAAATCGCTTTTCTCATAATATCACCTATAAATAATATAACTGTCATAGGCATTTTTGTCAAAGGAGTATATGTATAATATTTATACATTTTATGTTTGTTGTTTGACATTTATACATAAGGGATATTATTGTTGGTAATTTGCTACAATATAAGTGGTGATAAATATGTATGATACTATTGGAAGTAGAGTTAAAAAAGTCAGAAAAGAAAAAAAGTTAGCACAAAAGTTTGTTGCTGACTTACTTGGTTTGCATCGCTCTAACTATGCCAAGGTAGAAAATAACAAGCAAAATCTCACACCATTTCAAATCAAGAAGTTTTGTGAGTACTTCAACATATCAGCTGATTACTTATTAAATATTGAAGTTGATAATAAAAAGGTATATGACTTAACAACGATTGAAGAGGCAAATCAATTAATTCGAGAAGCTGGAGCATTACTTGGAACAAAAAAATAAGACGTTACAAAATTGTAACGTCTTTTATTTGGTCAATCTATTTATTTCTAATTTTTGATAGTATGTCCGGATCAAAAGTTTGTGTTTTAAACATCTCTATTTCTTCCTTGTAAGGAGGGAATAGTTTTTCTTTCGATTCTGGAGTAGGTGTTACATATGGTGTTTCTAATATTTTAGGAACATTAAGGAAATCTGGATGATTAACAATATAGTTCAACGCATCAAATCCAATGTACCCAAATCCAATATTTTCATGTCTATCTTTTGAAGCACCCAAATCATTTTTAGAATCATTAATGTGGAAAACTGTAATTTTTTCTTTTCCGATGGTTTGATCAAATTCCTCAATAACATTATCAAAATTATCTTTTGTTAAATATCCAGAGTCATGAGTATGGCATGTGTCGAAACATACAGATACTCTTCGAGAGTTGTCAACACCTTCAATGATTTCTCTTAACTCATCAAAGTTCCGTCCAACTTCCGTTCCTTTTCCAGCCATTGTCTCAAGGGCAATTAGGACGTTAAGGTCTTTTGTTCTTTCGATTACTTCATTTAATCCATTTATAATATGTTTAATCGCAATTTCTGCGCCTTGTTTAACATGTGCACCTGGATGCAAAACGATTTGTTTAGCGCCTATTTTAGATGTTCTAATAATTTCTTGAGTTAGAAAATCAACAGCGAATGCTCGCTTATCAGGATCTCCATTGGCTAAATTCATTATATAAGGAGCATGGACAACGACATTATCAAGTGATAAATCATTCTCTATCATTAACGCTTTTGCTTCTTCTATTTTAAGGGATTCAATTGGTTTTCTTCGTGTGTTTTGGGGAGCACCTGTGTAGATCATAAAAGCATTCGCGTTATAGCGTAAGGCTTCTTTTACGCTTCCTACAAGCATCTCTTTTCCGTTCATTGAAACATGTGATCCAATAATCATAGTATCTATCCTTTCTTTCGAATTGCTCTTTTCTTCGCTTTTTGCAAGTTACGATGATATTTTTTCTTATATCCTGGTTTTACTTTTTTGTCATGTTTTTTTACATTAACAGTATTTTTATCAAAACCAGCAGTAACTCTTTCACGTTTATCACGTTCTTTTCTTTCACGTCTTTCGACTAACTCTCCGTTTTTGATTTCTTTGTATTCAACTTTGATTCCTTTACGTTCTAAGAAATCGATATAATCATTATCTTTTACATCATATAAACTGATGGCCATACCAGTATAATTTGCTCTACCCGTACGTCCACTTCTATGAACATAGAATTCCATTTCCTTAGGTAGGTCAAAGTTAATTACGTGGCTTACACCATCGATATCAATACCACGACTTGCGATATCTGATGCGATAATGTATTGGAACTCACCTTTGTTTGCAGATGCCATTACTCTTTTTCTCTCACGTGGAGAAATTCCACCATGGACTTTCGCAATGTTCAGTCCTTCATTATAAAGAACTGTTCCTAATTCTTCTACTGTTTCTTTTCTGTTACAGAAGATAATCGCAACGTATGGATTGATTACTTTTATTAGTTTTTTTAGAACTTCTTCACGTTCTTTTGACTTAATTGGCATGAAGATATGTTCGATGTTTAAACTACTTAACTCTCTTGGTTTAATATATACTTCAAATGGTTGATTCATGTATTTACGTAAGAATGGTTTTAGTTTTTCTGGGATTGTAGCTGAAAAGACCATCATTTGAAGGTCATCATTCATTTTACCTGCTACTTGATCAATATCTTCTAAAAATCCTGTATCAAGTGCCATATCTGCTTCATCAATAATGAATGTATTTGCTTGATAGATACTTAACACGTTTTCTTTAATCGCTAAGTCATTGATTTTACCAGGAGTACCGATTACAATCTGTGGTTGTGATTTTTTTAATCGTTCAATTTCTTTCGTACGATTAGAACCACCAGTATATCTTCTGATATCGATTGTTTTTTCTGATTCATTTGCAATTTGCATTGCATTCTTATAGATTTGGTTAGCTAACTCTCTCGTTGGAGATGTTATAACTACTTGTACTCTTTTTTCATCTTCATTTAATTTCTCAAATATTGGGATTAAGAAGGCATGTGTTTTACCACTACCTGTTTGGCTACATCCGATGATGTCAGACCCTTTTAATGCTACGGGTATAACTTTCTCTTGGATCTCCGTAAGTTTCTTAAAACCCAGTTTTGCTACTGCTTGATTTATATAATCTTTATTAATATTCATAATATCGCTCCTCCAAATAATTATACTATATTATCACTTCATTTCCAAATCATAAGAAATCTTGTATAATAGATTTGGGTGATAACATGAAAACAATAAAAATCTCACCACGTGGCTATTGTCACGGTGTGGTAAACGCAATAAATACTATAACAAAATTAACGGAATTGTCAAACAAAAATTCAATAACAATTTTAGGAATGGTCATACACAATAAACAAGTTGTCGACTTTTTCGAGTCAAAAGGAATCAAAACAATTCACTCTAATACCTTGTCAAGATTGGAGTTGCTGGATCAAATAGATAGTGGGACAGTAGTCTTTACTGCACATGGTATTTCACCTAAAGTTCGTAAGAAGGCTTTAGATAAGGGATTAGATATTATTGACACTACTTGTGACGATGTATTTAAAACACAAGATATCGTAACGGATTTGGTATCAAAGGGATATGATGTTATATATATAGGAAAGCATAATCATCCTGAAAGTGAAGCTGCGAAAGACATTAGTTCGAATGTTCATTTAATTGAAACGATAAATGACATTAACGAATTAAATATCGAGAATAGTAAAATCGCTGTTACGAATCAAACGACGATGTCCATCTATGATATCTATTACTTGGCTGAGAAAATCAAAGAAAAGTATCACGATGTATATTTTATTGATGAGATTTGCAATGCAACTAGAATCCGACAAGAGGCGATTAAGAATCAGAGCAAGGTAATCGATCATTGTTTTGTTGTTGGTGATAAGTTATCAAACAACAGTAAGAAGCTTGTTGAAGTATCGATTAATGAAGCTCATATAGATGCTACTTTAATTGAGAATATAACGGACATAAATGTTGAAGAGTTGAAACACTTTAATACTGTTTCTGTTTCCAGTGGTGCAAGCACACCAACAAGAATAACAAATGAAGTTATACGCTTTTTGGAACAGTTCGATAAAGAGGATCCAACCACATTTAATAACGAATCATCTATTACCAATGAAAATCTAATATCCATTAAAAAGCACTCCTAGAGTGCTTTTCGTTTGTTTGGTCAAAAAAAAGCACTCTAGGAGTGCTTTTTAATTGAAATTATTCATTCATATCAATGAATGTTCTTGATGCGATATTTTGATTTGCATAATCATGTCCCACAGTATCATTCATATCAGTTTGTGCTTTTAATACAACTGTATATGCATGTGCTGTTGCGTCATAATCATTTTGAATTGTTAATACATTTCCAGTACCTGTTGTTAATCCAGTTAGGGTAACTGTTTCTTTAAATACTCCATCTTCATAAATGTCTACTTCCCATGAATCCGTTTCGACAACTGCGTCTACATCGGTAACGTCTACTGTGAATGCTAACGTTCCTGCGAATACCCAACTACTTGCTTCTTGAATTATACCTGTTGCATCTTCAAGTGGTAGTGTTGTAAATTCATGAGTGTAAATCACTTCATTAGATAGAACCCCTGAACCATAATTAACATCTCCACTAATCTCTAGTGTATATGTGTAATCACTTAACAAGTTTAACATATCAATTGTTGTTGCGATATCATAAACCACGATATAAGTCGCCACTGTTAATCCATCACGTTTTAGTGTTGCTGTTAGAATAGGGCTTGTAATATACCCTTCACTATTATCAACTGTTACGTCTAATGTATTTTCTTTTTTACCAACTACTTCATTTTCAACACCAATTAATGATAGTGTATCTGTGTCGTCTGTAGCGAGAACTACTGTTTGGTTACCATTAAGATCGTTCAAGTCGTATATTACTTCTAACTCAACTTTGTAATCAGTATTTTGTTCAAGGTCTGTGAATGAATATGAGCTAGTACCAACCCCAATTGATTGTCTCTCTGCTTCTACTCCATCTTTATAAAGAACTAATTCTCGACTTGAAGTAGCTGAGTCGTCATCAACAACAGTGTAATCAACATCTAGTTGTAAGTGCTGAGCTGTTACAGTTATTGTAGCTGTTGGTTCTGTTACAACTTCTGTACTCGATTCTCCTGCTTCAAACACTTCATTTGTGTTGCCTTGTCCATCATTTAAGTTTTGAACATATTCAATTACGATTCGATAACCAGTGTTTCCAGTTAACCCTAAGAACTCTACGTTAATATTATTACCGTCTGTCACAGTTTCACGTCCAACCTCAGTAATATTATTGTATAATACAGCTTCCATTACTCCGGTTACTGAGTCATTGTCTGTAATAACGATATCATATATCAATGTGTCTGAAGTTCTTGTGTCTAAATCGATATCAAATTCTGCTTCTACTTTCGCATCTGTTGTAACTACTTGATTTGCTACTTTATAGTCTACAACATCACCGATACCAGAACTATTATTGTATTCCGTTGTTATTTCGATGTAGTATTCCGTATTCGATAACAGTGTATTGAACGTCATCGGTACTCCACTTACAACTGGTAATGTAGCTTGCCATGTACCATCAATGTAAAGTTTCGCAACTGTTGCACCATTGATTGTTAGATCGTAATCATAAACCGTTGGTGTGAATGTAATACTTGTTTTATCGAATGATACATTTGTGATTGTTGCTTCTGGAGCAAGTTTACTATCGACATATTTAACATATTCTTGTAAGACATGTGCTAAGACTTCTCCTTCACCATCACGTAAATTGTAATCCGTATAAATGAAAATTGTATATGCTTCATGTTCATTCACTGTTACTGAGAATGATTTTGAATTCAATCCGTTTGTAAGAGATACAGTGTCTACGATTACACCAGCACCATCCACTAATACGGCTTGTAAATTAGTTGTAGCGGTTTCGTTAGGATCATCAATCAACACTACAAAGTCTAATGTTTCTTGATGTACTTCTACACTTGTTATCGTTCCAGTTGGAACAACGTACGCCAATGTGCTACCTTCTACAGTTCCAATTGAACCATTGACAACACCATTACCATCATCAAGGTCATAATCACCTGTAATAACAATTTCAAATTCTTGGTCTGCTAAGAAACTAGATAAGTCAAATGATACGAAATCTGTTGTTAATGCTTTCGATGTTCTTAAGATTCCATCAACATATAAAGTAGCTGTTAACGTAGTTGGTTGGTATACACCAAACTGATCGTTGACACTTAGAATGAATGTAACATCATCTTCCGTGATTTGTAAATTGTTAACATTGATTGATGGAGCTACTTTGATTAATGTATCAATACTTGCTTGATCCAATAATCTATCGGTTAAATCCCCAGCTTTTGAATTCAAGTTATAGTCTGTCATAATTTTAATTACATACGATGTATCTGTATTTAATCCAGTAAATGTTTTCGTGTTTGAACCAACTACTAAATCAATATCATCAATCGCATTTTCTAAATCTGATGCTAAGTATAAATATGCTCTTAAGTTACTTGTGTAAACACCATCAAGATCTTCGATGTTTGCAGTAAATGTAATGGAAGTTAAATCACTATTAATACTTGTGATTGTTCCAAACATTGGATCTAATGCATCTGTCTCAATTCTTTGACTTGTTACTAATAATTCATCCGTAAAGGTGTTTATTGTGTCGTACAGGTCATAATCTGCAAATACATAGATATAATACGGTTCGTTATTAAGTAGTCCTGTAAATTCAATGTTTGAATTGTTTCCAACAACAAGTCCATCTGTTTGATCATATACAAATGCAGTTGCACCTTCACTGTCATATAAAACTACTTTTAAGTTTCCAGTTAATGTATTATCTGGGTCTTCAATTTCAACATCCATTGTTAATGTAGTACCAACTAAGCTAGTATATGTAACACTTGCGCTAATTGCTTCTCTTGCGACAGTTGATTCCAATACTTCACTTAATAGATAATCCGCAATAATTACTGGATCGTCATCTTCATCTAAATCATAGTCTGCTTGTAATTGGAATAGATATTGATTATCTGAATCTAAACCTGAAATTACATAATCAGTATATGATAAATTTACTAAATTGAATTGATGTACTACTGTGTTTAGGTCATTACTATTGTATACGTATAACCATAAACTACCAGCTTCTCTTACTGTATCATCATCAACAACATTCATATCAATAATGATTGAATTGATTGTTGTATCTTTGATTGTTATGTTCCCTGTTAAGACTTGTTTTGGAGTAGTTGATACTGTTGTATCGGCTGTGGCAGTAATATCCATATCTGTATTTATACCATCTGTTAGATCTTCGTTTAAGTCATAATCAGTACGAACAGAGTAAGTATATTCTAGATTCGATACAAGTCCGTTAAATGTTACTACTTGTCCAAGTCCTGTGATTGGTGCACTTGTTTGAATTACAACTCCATCAAGTTTTAAATCAACAACTGTAGTTCCAGCGATAATTGTGTTGAATCCATCAATAATATCTACGGTTACGGTAATTGAGTCTTCTGTATGAGTTTCATTTGTAATGTTTGCTTCTGGTGCTAATTTTGAATCCATATAAACCAATTGTTCAAATAGAATTTGATCCTCTTTTTCACCTGTAGCATCGTTTAAATCGTAACTTGCTGTTACAGTAATCAAATAGAATTTCTCAATCTCTAGTGATTCCGTAAACACATATGTATGTACTTTTGTGAATGAATCACGATCTATTTTTGCAATTGTTATCACTTCTAATGGTGTTGTGTTATTAATATCATCAGCAGAATATAATGTAATTGTGATATCACTTGAAATAGTAATGTCATTATCGTTGATTGCGAAACTGATATCTACTGTTTCTTGCGTAATATCAACATCTCCTGATACTTCTACAGTCGGTACTGATTTAGCGTTAGTACGGAATGTATATCGACCGAACTCTCCATTTTGTACACCACTACCATCACCTAAGTTATATGAACCGTTAATTACGATTTCAAATTCATAGTCAGATGGGAATCCTTCAAGACTAAATGATACTTTGTCTGTAAAGATAAGTTTTGATGTGATTAAGACATCGTCTTTATATAATGAGGCAGTCATTGTTCCTGATACAAAAACATCAAATTGATCGCTTAAGTATAGGTCAAATGTTACATCACTTTCTGATACCACTTCATTTGCTTTTATTGCCTCTGGTGGTAATTTAGTTAATGTTCTTAGTGATAAAGTTCCAATTTTTTGTTCCACTTGTACTTCATCTTTATCATTTAAATCATAATCCGAATAGATATATACTCGGTAATCTGTATCACTGTTTAATAAATCGAACTCAACAGTATTTTGTCCAATCACTAAATCAATTGTTTCCAAGGCATTCTCTAAATCTGATGAATCAAAAATCACTGCTTTTAAGTTTCCTTGATATACAGTATCTGGATCTGCAACGTAAATATTAAATCCTAAAGCATCCAATGTAGTATATGAATCTGTTATTGAAACTACCAGTTCCAACTTTGATAACGATTCGTATCTTGCAGAACGTTCGATTTCACGATTTGTATAAATATGAATTTGATCATTCATATCATAATCAGCGAATACATAAATATAATATGGTTCATCTGAATAGATACCAGTGAAGACTACTGTTTCAGTCACATTAGGGTCAATTACGTCAACAAATAATGTTTCACCATCACTGTCATATAATACGACTCTTAAATTACCTGTAATAACATTATCCTCATCATCTACGAAGACATCCAATGATACGGAGTCTTTTTCGAAAGTGATATATTCAAATGAAACTTCAGGAGCTTGTTTTTCTGCAGTAGTGATATTGAGAGTACCCAGTTCATAACCTACTACATCTCCAATTTCATCGTTCATATTGTATGTGACAGTTACTACAACTACATAGTCATTATTAGAGTATAGATTACTAAATGTATAATCAACCAAGGTTAACCCAGGCATTACATATGTATCTACTGGAGTATTCATATCATCTTTGTGATAAACTTCAACCGTAACTGTTCCTAACTCGATTACAGCGTCATTATCTGTAATATCTATAGTCAGTTTAATTCCTTCTGTTAATGTTTCGTTTTTGTTTACGATGTTAATCGTTGGGAAGTCTTTTTGTGTTGTTGTAACTTCTGTTTTTGCGATTGTTTGATGTGTTTTGACTCCAACATTCTCATCATTGATATAATCTGTTACTACTTTAATTTCATAATCACTATTTGAGAACAAGTCACTACCTGCTATTGGGAAGGAAATATTATTTCCTAATCCAGAAATTGCAGAACTTGTTTCGACTAATGCTCCATTATGATATAGTTCTACAAACGTAGTTCCATCCACGATAACATCATGATAATCATAAACATCTACAATAAATGATACTGAATCTTTTGTAGGAATAATACTATTGATTTCCGCTTCTGGTAAGAACTTGCTTTCCATGTATTCAACATGCTCTGCCATTTCTTCTCCAACGATAGTTGCTTCACCATTACGTAAGTTGTAATCTGAATACACTACAATTGAATAAGCTTCTTGAGCGTTCATTGTTACTCCGAATGAAATGTTGTTTTCACCAACACCTAAATCGATTGTTTGTAAAACAAGATTATCTTTGTCATATAAAACTGCTTTTAAGTTTCCAGTGATTACATCATCAGAATCTCTTACAATAATGTACGCTTCAACAGTGTTTTGTGTTGGCACTACATCTACGATTGAAACTTCAGGAGCGTCAAATGAAATTGTTATAAACTCGTAACGACCAAATTCTTGACTTATTTGATTTCCTTCACCATCACCTAAATTATAATCACCATTTATTCTAATTTCTAATGTTTGATTAGCTAAAAATCCAGTTAAATCAAATGAAATATCATCTGTTTGGATTTGTTTTCTCGCTTTTAAAGTTTCTCCATCCCATAATTCTGCATATAAAGTGTTTTCTAACATTACACCGTAATAATCATTAAGTTCCAAATCGAAACTAACTTGATTTTCTGTAACTGTAATCTCACTTACATAAGTGGTTGGAGGAGTTTTTGTTTTTGTTCTTGTATCTTTATGTCCAATTTCTCCATTTGTTACTATTCCTGTTTGGTCATTTAGTGAATATGTACTTGTAAACACCAAACGGTAATCAGTATCAGATGTTAAACCAGTAAATGATACCCCTTCTTGTAAGCCAGATATAAGTGGTAAAGAAGCCACCGAGGTATCAAGTTCACCATCTACTAATGTGTACAATGTAACTTGTAAACCACTTTGAATTACTCCATCCAAATCGATTATGTTCGCATCGAATGTAATTGAGTCTAATGTTGATGTAACGTTTGTTACTTCAACATTTATTTCGTCTAACGGATCGGTATTTGAACCATCACTAATCTCAATTTCTTGATGTGTTAAGTCATTTACCAAGTCATCTAAGTTATAATCTGCAAAAACATGTACTTTGTATGTTTCGTCTGATAACAACCCTTCAAATGTGATTGATTGATCCATATTTGTTTGAAGGTCTTTTACAAATGCTGTTTCTCCATTGCTATCGTATAGAACGGCAATTAGTTCATCACCAACTACGAAATCCGGATCATCAACACGAAGATTGATTGTCAATGTTTTACTTGTAGTAACGATAGAACTAATTGAAACTACAGGTACTAGTTTGTTTACTGTTGTTGCGTCAACAGTTCCAATTTCATAATTACTTATTGTATTATTACCATCTCGTAAATTGTAATCAACAAATATTTTCACGACATAATCACTGTCTGAATATAATCCACCAAATGTGATGTCATTTTCTGACAATTCATCTAGCGCTATTTCTTCAACATGATTAACTAAGTCTGATACGTGATAAATACGTGCTACCATTGAGGTCATATCAACAACTAAACTGTTATCTGTAATGAGAGAATCTACAATAATTGTGTCTGTTGTAATTTTTGATTCTTCACGATCCAAGCTAATTGTTGGAACCTCATTTGCTTCGGTAGTGATTGATATAGATTCCAGAATACTTTCGATAAAGATTTCTGTTCCATCATCAAGATCATATTTTGTAACAATATCAATTCGGTACTGATGATCACTAAACAAGTTCAAGAATTCAATTTCTTCACTTAACTCGTCTAATAAGACCTCTGTTACAAATGTGTCTCCATTATAAATTCTTGCATATGTGGTACCTGCAAAAATCGTATTATCAGCATCGATTATCAATACATCAAAATCAATGCTGTTCGTATCAAATACAACGTTACTAATCTCAGCGATTGGTGCTTTTGCTTCTGCGGTGTATGATACTTGACGGTATAGTGATTGCTCAAAATATGTACCTACACCATCACGTAAATTATAGTCAGCGTAAACTTCTATGTAGTAGTTTACATCTTTTCTAGTTGGATAAGTGAAAATTATTTCTTTTGTTGTTTTATCAAATGTAAAGTTTTGAACTTCTACTTCTTCACCTGTTGTAGCATCTTGCTCGTATAATACAGCTACCAATGAACCTATCAAGGTACTATTAGGATCGGCTACATTTAATGAAACGGTAATGTAACCTTGTTCAACAACGATACTGAAGTTATTTACTTCAGGTTCGACATTTGATTTTGTACTTAAAATTTCTGTATGAATGATTTGATCGAATTGTTTTCCTTCTCCATCATTTAAATCATAATCAGCGACAACTTGTAATTCAAAGTCTTGTCCTGAATACATATTATTCACTTGTAATGAAACATGATTATTATAGATGTTTGCAGAATCTACTTCTTCTCCATCAATTATCAGAATTGCATAAACTGAAGTAATATCAATAATACCTTTTTCATCTTCAATTACAAGATCAAAATCAATACTATTTTCTTCAATTTCTAAATTTTGTATTTGTGGTACAGGAATATCTCTTTTTAAAGTCGTGAAAGTGTGTGATGCAAGTTCTCGGTCTGTATAAACTTGATTTCCATCGTCTAAGTCATAATCTGCTAAGACTTTGATTGTATACTCTGTGTCATTGAGTAAATCAGCGAAAATCACATCAGTAACATCAGATGCTATAAATGTTTGTGTTACAAAAGTTTCACCTTTGTAAACAGCAACACGCAATCCACCATCTACTACTACGTTATCTAAATCCGTTAAATCTACATCTAGTTCAATTTGGTTTGCATTAACGCTAATATTATCGAATATCGCAGATGGAATTCCGTTTGATAACGTTACATAAGTATCGCTGGTAAACGCATAATCCTCAACCAATCCGTTTGTGTCATCACGGTTAAAAGAACCGTATACTTGGACATCATAGTGTTTATCAGTATTCAAGTCAGTAAATACAACCTCTCCATCCGTTTTATCCGTGATATAAACGGTGTCTATCAGTGTATCTCCATCATAAATTACTGCACGTAAAGTGCTTGATACGATAATATCATCAACGTCTGTGATAATAAAATCAATTGTGATTGATGTTCTATCCGTTGAATAACTATCCCTTTTTACTTCAGGGAAATCTTTAAAAACATAAACGTTAAACTCATTATTTCCAGACACGTCGACGTTTGAAGTAGTTTCTCCATCAACATATGTGAATCTATCAACTGAGTAAACTGTCTCCCCAAGTACATCTCCAACATTCACCTCTAACTTAATCAAAGTATTTGTTGAATCCTCTAAAAATCTTGATGAGTTATATGTATACCCATTAATATTAATCGATTTAATATCTACATTACTTGGGTTTGTCAATTGAACATCAACAAGTATTATTCCTTGTTTCCCCTTGTAATATGTAGTTAGTTCACCATCCAGAGTCGGTGATGACCCATTAACTGTGATTCCCACATAGGTCGGTGGTACTACAACCTCACCTGAGTCTGTACATCCTGCCAAAGTTAAAGAAGTGACCAGAACAGTTAAAAATATCATTAGTTTTTTCATTTACTTACCTCCGCTTGCTCTACTATTATTTATAAAATAATAATACTTATTTAAACACATAAAATGCTTACACTTTCCTAATTATAAATTTTACCATAAAAATGACCATATTTCAATTATTTGAACCGAAAATTAAAAAAGTGCCTATTTTTTGGCACCTTTTTTTATTATCTTTTGACCATACGCTTGGTTAATCTTACTTAAGAGTGTTATTACGGCCTCATCCTTCTCCTTAATATTAGCAACTTCAAATATGTTCATTTGTCTAATATTGTCCTCTTTATCAATCAAATTACTTACACTGACCCCAAGTAATCTAACTGGTTTTTCGGAGATATTATCATCATACAATCGTTCAACAACTTGATAAATATCAAAGAAGTTGTCAGTGAATTGATCTTTCGTATAACTACGGTTAATTTGTGTAAAATCATTGTATCGCACCTGAATACTAATCGTTTTACAGACTGAACTGTCATCTTCTAGCCTTGTAACTACTTTTTTTGTAAGTTTAAACAATTTATCCAAAACGTCTTGGTACTCATACAGGTCGCTTTTATAAGTCGAACTATTCCCAATGCTTTTCATGTCTACGTATCTATTTGGTTCAACTTTTCGATTATCTATACCGTTGGCTTTCTTCAAGAATTCATCTACTCGGTTTCCTAAAATCAACTCTAATTTTCTTCTATCAGTATACTTTACTAAATCCCCAATCGTATGAATCCCAATTCTCTTTAGATTCGGATATGTCTTTTTACCAATACCGTACATGTCTTCAATCGGTAGAGGCCATAATTTTTCTTCTATATCTCGTTTTCTAAGAACGGTAATCCCTAAAGGTTTCTTCATGTCTGAAGCCATTTTTGCCAAAAACATATTTGGTGCAATACCAATACTCACAGGTAAATTATGTTCTTTTACTAGCCTCTCTTGAATTTCATTTGCCAAATCAAGAGGATGGATTTTTCCACTCAACTCTGTTACGTCTAGATATCCCTCATCAATCGAACCTTTTTCAATATCCTTTACATACTCTCCAAGTAATGCAAAAAACTTATTACTGTATTCATGATACAAATCAAAGTTTCCAGGAAGCAATACGATTGAAGGACATAATCTCTTTGCTTCTGCAACACTCATTCCACTATGAATACCAAATTTTCTAGCTACGTAATTAGCCGTCGATAAAACTCCTCTAGATGTAGTTCCACCAATACCTAGGGGTTTTTCTCTTAATGTTTCATCTTGAGCCATTTCACAACTTGCGAAAAAAGCATTAAGATCGATATGAAAAATAATTTGATATTTTTTTTCCATAATATCTTTCCTTTTCGAGAGATTTAATATATAATAGTTTACGATATAAATATAATATTTAATTGAGGTGAAAATATGCCAACTAGTAAAAAACGTGTGAAGAAACCACAAGAAGTAACTAAAGCTCCAAAATCAAGAAACATCGTTCATTCAACATTTGGGAAGGTTGTTTTAGTTATTTTAGCATTAAGCTTTGTTTTTTCAGGATTAGCTTTACTAATCATCACTTTAGTAAGTGCAATGAATTAATTAAACTGAAAGCCTATCGAAATAGGCTTTTTTTATTTGCTTAAAAGTTCCTTTGCACTAGCCAAACTAGCGTTTGTTACCGTCTCGCCACTTATCATTTTAGCGATTTCAAGAACACGTCCATCACCACTTAATGAATCAATATGTGATTTCGTTCTATCTTCTTCAACACTTTTATAGATTCGCAAATGATTGTCACTTATGGATGCTACTTGTGGAATGTGCGTAATACAAATTACTTGTGTATCACTAGAAATTTCCAACATTTTTTTTGCAACTTGATTCGCTACATAACCACTAACCCCAGTATCAATCTCATCAAAGATAATCAATGATAAATCCAGACTTTTCGTTAGTAAGTTCTTAAATCCTAACATGATTCTACTCATTTCTCCACCACTTGCACTTGTACTAAGTGGATTTAACTTCTCACCAACATTCGTTGACAACATAAAATCAACAATATCAACTCCGTTTTCCATAAAAATGGAGTTGTTTTTATAATCACTGGTATCTATTTGATTAAATTCAATTTTAAACCTTGTTTTAGGAAGTTCTAAATCACTTAATGTCTTAAGCAGTTCAACCTCAATATATTCACTGGTTTTTTTCCTTAAATCCGTAATGAGAGACGCTTCTTTCAAAACCAGCATATATGCTTCATCTGTTTTTACTTTTTGATTACTTATTACATCATCGTAATTATCGACATTATCAATATCTTTGGTAATTTGCTCTAAATATGAGATTAATTCGGGAATATCTTTACGATATTTCCTTTTTAAATTATCCAAACTATTCAATCTTGTCTCATATTCTTCCAATAATGATGGGTTAAAATCAAGTTCATTCAGTTTATCTTTTAGTGTTGCAAATGCATCATCAAGCTCAAAGTATGAACTGTTAAAGCGATCTACAATTGATTTATAGTCATCATTAAATTCTGCTATTTCCTCTAATTCTTTACTTGAATCATAAATAATATCGATTGCATTGTTGTTCTCAATTAACTCAATTGATAATTTTAATGTTCGAAAGATTTTATCAAAGTTTCTCATCGCTTCAATTTCTTTATCTAACTGTTCTTCTTCATAAGGATCCAAAGAAAATGATTCTAGTTCCTTTTTCTGGAAGCGATACAAATCTAGTTTTTCAGTTAATTCGTGATTTGAGTTTTCTAAACGTTTTAATTCTTTGAGTTCAGATTTATAACTTACTAATTTACTTAGATAATTACTTACAAGCACATCTGTTTTATCTTGGTTAAATCCATCAATAATATCCAAATATGTCTGTGGATTAATCAATCGATGTGTATCAAGTTGTGTATGAATATCAGCAAGTTTTTGCGTTACTTTTCTTAGGTCTTTTAGTGACACAACTGTATTATTTATTTTTATAACATTATTATTCGTTTGAGTAATTTGGCGTTTTATAATGATTTCATTATCTTCACATTCTATGTCCAGGTCTTCAAGTATTCCAGTTATTTTAGAGTTTTGATAGTGAAATATTCCTTCTACTTCAGCTTTTTTCGCTCCTAAACGAACGACATTAGACGTCGCTCTATCACCAAGTAATAATCCAATAGCATCGATTAACAAACTCTTTCCTGCTCCGGTTTCACCAGTCACACTGGTCATACCATTATTAAAGGATACTTCGATGTTTTCAATTATTGCGAAATTCTTAACTGAAATATAAGATAACATTTTGACACCTCACATTAAATAAGTTCTTTTATCTTAGATATAATACTCACAACATCAAGATTTAACTCACGTAAAAGTTCGATTTTTTCTCCGTGATTAACATAATGGTCTTCAATTCCCATTAAAGTAATATTTTTCGTATCTAATTTATTGTCAACAAGATACTCTAAGATGCTACTTCCAAATCCACCACGTTTACATGATTCCTCATATATGATGATTGGTTTATTTAAAGATATCAATTCATTAATTAGACTGTAATCTAGCGGTTTAATAAATTTAGCGTTTACTACCTTTACGTTAAGATTATCATTATTAACTTCTTCGACTACTTGATCAAGAATTGATCCGTAACTAATAAATACTGCATCATTTCCTTCATTAATAACATCCCAATTAACTGACGCCATTTTATTGGTGATTGGTTGGTTGGAATCGTGTTTAAATGATCCTCTTTCATATCGCAATACAAATGGACCATCTTGTCCTTTGAATGCATAGTTTAATAGTTCGTATGCTTCTTCTGGATTGCGTGGATGAGCGATTGTCATATTAGGGATATGTCTCATTAACGGAATATCAAACACACCTTGATGAGTTTCTCCGTCAGCTCCTACAATCCCGGCTCGGTCAACACCAAATACAACTTTTAAATTTTGTCTAGCAACGTCGTGATTCACTTGATCATATCCGCGCTGCAGGAATGTTGAATAGATTGGTAAAAAGACATCAACATTACTCATAGCAAACCCACTAGCCATTGTGACTGCCATTTGTTCGGCAATTCCAACATCAACGATTCTATCTGGAAATTCTTTTTGGTATTTAAGCATTCCAGACCCAGCAATCATAGCAGGTACTACTACTGTGAATTTTTCATTCTTTTTAGCATAATCAATCATATATTCACCAATAATATCACTCCATGATAACATTCCTGGAGTTGCTTTTTTTATAGGTTTTCCTGTTTCAACATCAAACGGACTTACTCCGTGCCATTTACCAATATTATCAAGTTCACTGTGTTTGTATCCTTTTCCTTTTTCGGTAAGAACATGTATCACACATGGTTTATTCGATTTTTTTGCAATTTCCAAATACTTAACAAGCTCTTTCATGTCGTGCCCTTTTATAGGTCCGTAATATGAGAATCCTAAATCATCGAATATCCCATTAGATGAGATAAATCCTTTAATACCACGTTCGACTTTGCTTCCTAATCTTGATAGGAATTTTGGTAAGAATCGTTTCATTCTTGATTTTGTTTTACGATATGCACTTTTGCCTCTTATTTGGTTTAAAACACTTGATAGATATCCGATGTTTTCTGTGATACTCATTTCATTATCATTCAAAATGATAATTGGTTGGTGATCCTTGTGTCCACCAAGGAAGTTTAAAGCTTCAAACGCCATTCCACCTGTAAGTGCTCCATCCCCAATAATCGGAATTATTTTCGATGATTCCTTTGTGTATTTCTTGCTAAACTCAAGTCCCGCAGCTGCTGCGATACTAGTACTACTATGTCCTGCCTCATAAATATCATGAATACTCTCACTTCGTTTTAAATATCCACTAAGACCTTTATATTTACGTAGTGTCTTAAAATCTTTTGCTCTACCAGTAAGTATTTTATGTGTGTAACTTTGATGTCCTACATCAAAAATCAATTTGTCTTTTGGACTATTGAATACGTAATGCAGCGCTACAGTAAGTTCTACCACGCCTAAATTGGAAGACAAATGTCCTCCTGTTTTACTTACGTTATCGATTAAAAATCGTCTGATTTCTTTACTTAGTTCTTCGAGTTCCTTTGTGCTTAACTCTTTTAAGAAATCAGGATCTGTTATTTGATTAATATCAAACATTGAAACCACCCTCTAGTTATTAAAGTCTTCTAGTTTATCATCTTTCATCATTTTTACTATTACGTTTTCTGCGTTTTTAAGTAAATCATGACAATGCTTCACTAAATTCATTCCCTCGTTGTATTTTGTTACTGCTTGGTTTAACTCAATTTCCCCATTTTCTAGTTCTTTCACTAGTCTCTCTAATTCTTCTAATGATTGCTCGAATGATTTATCGCTCATTTTTTTCATCCTTTCTGACTTCCACTACTTTTGTTTTTATAATCCCATCGTTTACTTGTACATCGATATTGTCACCAGCGATTACATCTGATGTTTTTTTGATAACTTTTCCATTTTTCTTAGATACACTATATCCCTTTTTCATGATACTTAGCGGATTTAGTAGTTCTAGTTTGTTTAAAGCCAATAGATACTCGTTTGTTTTCTTGTTCACTATACGGTTCATATTAACCTCAAGCATTTTTTCTTGTCGGTCTAAGGCTATTTTACTTTGCTTTAGTTTATTTTGCGGAGTTAAGATTCGTAGTTGATTCATAAGATGATCTAATTTCCTACTTTTTGATTCTGTCATTCTTAAAGGATCTCTAAATATATAACTGTCTTCAAAACTTGCTAGTTTTTGTTTTTTACGTTTTATTAATCGATCAAGGCTAATTCTGTTTTGATTTTCCAATCGATTTAGATAATCAAACAAATCATATTGATTTGGAACAGCCAACTCAGCTCCACCCGAAGGTGTTGGTGCTCTTAAGTCTGCTACGAAATCACTGATTGTAAAGTCTGTTTCATGTCCTACACTTGAGATAATGGGAATTTTTGACTTGAAGATTTCATATGCCACTAACTCTTCATTAAACGGCCATAAATCTTCAATACTTCCTCCACCACGACCCAGTATAATTACATCGACTAACCCATCACTATTGGCTTTACTAATTTGTGATACTATGCTGTCTTTAGCATACTCACCTTGAACCAATGTTGGGTAAACAATAATACTTGATAATGGGTATCTTCTGTTAACGATATTTATGATATCTCTAACAGCAGCTCCAGTTGGACTTGTTAATACTCCAATTGTCTTAGGGTACGGTGGGATTTTTTGCTTGTGTCTTTCGTCAAACAATCCTTCACTACTAAGTTTCTTTTTAAGTTGTTCATATGCTAAATAGAGGTTCCCTAGTCCATCTTCTGTCATTTTACTAACATAGATTTGATAGTTTCCACTAGCTTCATACACTGTTAAATAACCTTCGACTAAAACACTCATTCCATCATTTGGTTTAAATTTTACATTCTTGCTACTTGATGCAAACATAATGGCACTTACCTGTGCTTTGTCATCTTTTAATGTAAAATAAAAATGTCCTCTTGAATGGTGTTTGAAGTTTGATATCTCACCTTTCAAAAGCACATTTTTCAAATGTGCGTCATGATCAAATTTATATTTGATATACTTTGTTAAAGCACTGACTGATAAATACTGTTTTTCTTCCAATTTGATCCCTACTTTTTCAAGTGTTTTCTAATATTGTCAATTACTCTGTTGTTAAATCCAACAGTCTTGTCATTACCTTCATCACTATATTTTCTTGTGATAATTAATGCTTCATTAATTACGATTTCATGTGGAGTTTCAGTATACATTAATTCGTATGTAGCAAAACGGATAATTGCACGATCTACGTATGTCAATCGTTTGATATTCCAGTTTGTTAAGTTCGCTTTTATTACCTCATCTATTTTTTCAAGACGGCTATGTACTCCATTAACACTCTCACTAATAAAAGGCGTGTCTAAATCTAAGTTCACGTCTCCATTATTAATATCTGTTTGGTATAAATTCTTAATTATTTCTTCACGTTCTTCTCGACGTGATCTTTTCTTTACTTCACTCATCATTTTTTACCTCATTTGTATTATATATATAATATACCATATATGCTTAGCAAAATAAAGATATATGACACTTCTTAGCTTGAAAAAAATACCCTTTATTATAACCAAAAAACATTGAAAAATCAATTGATTTTGACTTTGATTTTAAGAGGGTATCATCCAATATGTATTTCTTAAAAAAATGCGCTTCTCTAAGAGACTAGAGAAACGCTTTTTTATTCTTAAAATTAGTCGTTATTTGCAGCTTTTGCAGCCTTTAACATATCATCAAGTGTTTGAAATCTTTCGTTTGAAACAAACTCATAAATCATACGTTCAGAACCCATAGGGAATGGATTATAGTTGTCATAATCATAACCATATTCGTCACTGACCATAATATCATAAGCCTCTTGAGTTACTGGTGCATAACCTACCCAGTCACTATTTTGAGTAGTCACTTCAACATTTAAGAAGAAGTTGATGAAATCATGTGCCAAATCTGTATTCTCAGAAGTTGTTGGAATTACCATTCCATCCACCCAAATGTTTGTTTTTTCTGGAACGTAATATCCGAAGTTTACAGTAGCTTCTTCCTCTTCAGCTGCATACAGAAGATCAAAGTAATCTCCACTATAAACTAAAGCAAGATCTAGATTCGCTTTTTGAACTTTTTCTTTTAAATCATCTGTACCAAATGTTGTATAAATACCTGAAGTCATTAAGTCTTCTGCATCTTGTAAGTCTGTTGCATCACTCGTATTTACATCTAAGTCTAGTGCAAGTAAAGCAGCTGCAGTTGCATCTCTTGATGAATCATACATACCAATTTTATATTTACCATTATTTGTGAATAAAACTTCAAACCCTGTTAAATCTTCCATTGCAACTGTATCTGAATTATACATAATACCAATCGTTCCCCAGAAATATGGTACGAAATAATCATGATACCCTTTGTCTTTTGTCAAGTTGTTCACATCTTCTAATATAGACACTTCGTCTAAAGCAGGTAACAACTCTTTATTTATCTCGTTTAATAACCCTTGTTGGCGTAATTTATCAATCATATAGTCACTAGGAACAGCGATATCATAAGGCGTTGAATTACTTTTTAGGCGTACTTCCATCGCTTCGTTACTGTCTGCGATGTCATACTGTACTTTAACATCATATTCCTCTTCAAATTGTTCTACTAGATCAGAATCAATATATTCTCCCCAGTTTAATACATATAGTGTTTCTTGGTTTCCACCACATGCCGATAGTGTTATAACTAACACTGTCATAATAATGCTCATTAAGATTTTTTTCACTTCTCACTTCTCCTTTTAATTCGTTTTTTTCTTTTTCATGTTCATATATCCTATCACCGCAATGGCTATCACCATTAATAGTGTATTGTAGGCGTATGCTTCACGTGGAAAGACACTTTTTTGGATGACCGAATAGAGCCATATACTAAAGTTATCAAAACCACGACCTGTTACAAAGTATGAGATTACAAAATCATCAATACTCATTGTGAAGGCAATTAAACCTCCAGCGATAATACTTGATTTAATTGATGGGATGATTACTTTTACGATTCCTTCAAAGTAATTGCAACCTAAATCAAGTGCTGCTTCTAATAAGTTTGGGTCGAGTTCTTTTAGTCTCGGTAATACCGTTAATATTACAAAAGGAGTACTAAAGAAAACATGTGCTAGCAGCATTGTTTTAAACCCAAATTGAAGACTAAGGAAATTAAAGATTACGAGTAAACTAATTCCAGTTACGATATCTGCGTTGATTACTGGAATATTGTTTAAAACCATTAATCTAATTCGTTTTTTCTTTTCAAAACTATTGATACCAATCGCAATAATTGTACCGAATATGGTCGCTAGAATTGTTGATGAGATAGCGACTAATAAAGTTCTTAGTATTGCTTGAATCATATCTTCATTTTGAAACATTAATATATAATTACCAAATCCAAATTCACTGAATGAATATGAAAATGAGGAATCATTAAGACTTAAAAGCGCGATGATTATAATTGGGAAATAAATAAGTAAGAATGCGATGATTGTGATAACTTGTAATAGTCTTTTACCGATTTTCATTAGACTAGATTTTCTCCTTCTTTGTCAAATCTTAGGACTAATGTAAACAATAAAACAATCACAATCATTAATAAGATACTAATCAAACTACCAAGTGAATATCTACCTGTTAATTTAAAGTAATCCTCTAATATATTCCCGATTAGTTGAATTTTACCACCACTTAAACTTTTTGGTAAAGCAAAAGCGGTCATCGCTGGTAAAAGAGTCATAATTACACCACTGACCACACCACTTGTAGAAAGTGGGAAAATCACTTTGAAAAATGTCTTTGTATTGTTTGCACCAAGATCATGTGATGCATCAATTAAACTGAAATCAATTTTTTCAAGGACACTATATATTGGTAAGATCATAAATGGTAAATACATTGAAATCATTCCAATAATTATTGCTGAATCCGTACCGATCAAATCAAAACTTATCCCAAATATGTTTAAGATTGAGTTAGGGTAAAATAAATTTTCCCAAGCTTTGATTCTTAGAAGCATATTACTCCAAAGAGGTACGATTAATAATGCTAGGAAAAGTGTTTTATATCTAGATTGAGAGTTTGCTAAGAAATATGCGGTAGGATATCCTATTAAAAAACATAGAACTGTTGCGATAAAGCTATATTTTACGCTATTAACAATCGCACTTTTAACAACATCACTACCGAGTGCTTCAAAGCTATTTAGGTTAAATGTAAATGGTCCAATATCAAAGATGTATAGATCACTAATACTTAACACTACTATTAGGAGTGTTGGTATCAGCACTAAGACAAACATCCAAACTATGTATGGATATGCCAGTCGTTTTAGATTAGGCATTCGTCTTTCTCATTACATGGATTTCATCAGGATCAAAATTTAGAGAAACAATATCTCCAATTTTCTGAGGGTCTGTCGAATGGATTACATATTCTTTGGAATCAACCAAGACACAAATCTCGTAATGGACTCCTTTAAATATAATATCATCGACTACTCCTGTAATTTTTCCTTTTGCTTTTTTTGACAAAACAATATCTTCTGGACGAATTACTACATCAATAGGTTCAAAGTCATTAAATCCTTTGTCAACACACTCAAAATCCAACCCTTCAAAATTCACTAGATAGTCTTTCTTCATAATACCTTCAACAATATTACTCTCTCCAATAAAACTTGCTGTAAATCTATTTTTTGGTTCATTATAGATATCTTCTGGTGATCCTATTTGTTGAATTACTCCATCTCTTAATACTACTACAGTATCAGACATTGTTAATGCTTCCTCTTGATCATGAGTTACAAATACGAATGAGATCCCAAGTTCTTTTTGCATCTCTTTTAATTCATACTGCATATCTTGGCGCAGTTTTAAGTCAAGTGCCCCTAGAGGTTCATCTAGCAATAACATTTTTGGTTTATTAACTATTGCACGAGCTATGGCAATTCGTTGTTGTTGTCCACCACTCAGTTGCTTAACTTTACGTTTCTCATAACCTTCTAGTTTAACGAGTTTTAACGCTTTTTTCACTTCTATATCAATTGTCTCTTTATCTACTTTTTTAACATTTAGTCCGAACGCAACATTTTCATATACATTTAAGTGTGGGAATAATGCATAATTTTGAAATACTGTATTGATTTCCCTTTTATATGATGGTGTACTAAGCAAATCTTCACCATTAAAGTAAACATCACCTTCATCTACCTCTTCAAATCCACCAATAATTCTCAGTAATGTTGTCTTCCCACAACCTGACGGCCCTAGCAACGTAACGAACTCATTTTGTTTAATATATAATGATAAATTCTTTAATACTACTGTGTCGTCATATGATTTTTTAACGTTTTTAATTTCGACTAACTTCTTAGACATATTCTCACCACCTCTTTAAGAATAAAAAAAATACATAACGATGCCCTTCGTTGTGTATTAGCGTATATAATTTGTTTGTTTTTTTAATTCAATTTAATTATATTAAATTTTTCCAATATGTCAATTTATTTATTAAAAAAAGAGTCCTATATAATATTTAAAGGGCTCTTTCTATATAATAAGATCAATTTTTTATGAGCAACATATTAATAATCAAACTTCCAATCAAGCGATTTAGTCGTTAAAAAGGAACTTGATGATATCTGGAAATCGAACTTCCCATGCTGATTCATGATGAATCGCGTCTTCAACTATTTCAAATCGAAGTCTCGAATCATCTATCTTACTTTTCATAATTTCATAGTATTCTATATTCGTCTCTACATATGCTTCGTTGTATTTTGGATCTTGAGTTTCTTTTGTTCCAACATCCATATAGAACTTCTTAACTGATTTCATTGATGAACGTAAAGCCAATTGTTTCAACTTTGAATAAAACCCTTCATACATCAATGCATTAGACAAGCATGCAAATCTTGTAAAATATTCTGAATAAGCAAGTGATGCATAAATGCTATTAACTCCACCAAAACTACTCCCCATAATAGCAGTATTTTTAGGGCTTTTAAACGTTCGAAAACGACGATCTATATATGGTTTTACTGTTTTTGTAATGAACTGAAGGTATAAATCAGCCTCACCACCGTCAAGTTCTTTCAGATGGTTCGTAAACTCAAAAGGAATCAATTCTTTTGCACGTTCTTTACTATCCGATTCAATCCCAACAATAATAACCTCAGGTATCTCTGCTTGTTCTTGATAGATATCTAAGATGCGCCAGCTACGGTTCATAAACGCAATTGTATCATCAAAAAGATTCTGTCCATCATGCATGTACATTACAGGATAGAATTTGTCCGACCCTTCGTAGCTTTTCGGTAGATACACGAATATTCTTTTATCTCTTTTCAATTCCTTTGAATGCATTGTGATTACCCGATACTCTTTCATAGATATACCTCTATCTTTAAAAAATTTATTTTTTCAGTAAAACAATCGACTCGTATGGTCTTAATGTTGTTAACGTTCTTAAATCAGGTTGGTCATAATTTGATTCTAAAATAGTGTAATCATTTAAATTCGTTTCAATATTAAGCTTTATCTCAAATTCTTTAAAATTCGAAACCACTAAAACTTCATTGTCTTCGGTTTTGTTTTTATAGATAAATGATTCATTGCTCTCTAAATCTAAAAATTCAATTTTCCCTAAATTTAATTTCATCTCTTTGCGGAGTTTAAATATTCTTTGATATGTTTTATATATCGAAGTCGAATCCTGTTTCTGATTCTCCAAATTTATCTCGGTATAGTTTTTAACTACGTTCATCCATGGATTCCCCTTAGAGAATCCAGCATTTAAATCCGTATTCCAGTGATAAGGACTTCTCGCATTGTCGCGACTTCGATCTCTCAATGCTTGCATAGCGATGTCATGAGATGCACCAAAACGCATAAAATTATCGTATTCAGTGAACACTTCAACATCTCTGAAGTCTTCCAAATTCTCATAATCTACATTTGTCATCCCAATTTCTTCTCCTTGATAAACAATTGGAGTCCCAGGCATTAAGTATAAACTTTGACAAAGCATTTTTGCGGAAACCTTATGAAACTGTTGATCATTCCCGTAATGAGATACAATGCGTGGCTGATCATGGTTATGCCAATAGATTAGGTTCCAACCAATTGAATCTAACATTGTAGCCCAGTGGTTCATACTGTTTTTCACTTCTTTTAAGTTTAATTCACCTTTCGCCCATTTACCGGGAGTTAAAGGATTATCGGTACAGTCTTGCCAACAATGCCCAAACTGAATTAACATATCAAACTCTGTATTGTTGTACCCAACATATAGTTCTGCTTCCTCAGGAGTTCCTCCACCAGCTTCACCCATTGCCATTACATCGTTTGGTACAAATAATTCACGCCCAAACTCCTCTAAGTATTCGTGGTGTTTTGGTAATGAACTAAAATGTTCATATCCTGGATATGCATCAGGGAAGTCCCAATTTTTTTCTAAGTGATTTGATGCATCCACTCGAAATCCATCTACACCCAAATCAATCAACCACTTTGTAATTTCTTTTAAATCTTGAACCATATCTTTGTTACGCCAGTTTAAATCCGGCATTTTCTTACTAAAAATGTGTAAATAGTATTCGTCTGTTGGTTCGTTATAATCCCAAACGCCTCCACCAAACCAAGATAACCATCTTGTTGGTTTTTGACGATTTCCTTCTTCATCATATTTTGGTTTTTGCCATATATAGTAATCGTGATATTTATCATGGTCTTTATGTGTAGGATCACAGGCAGCTTTAAACCATTCATGCTCATCACTTGTATGGTTTAATACCAAATCAAAAATGACACGAATGTCTTTTTCGTGTGCCAATTTAATAAACGTTTGCACGTCTTTAAGTGTTCCATAATCTTCACTTACTTGATAGTAATCACTAATATCATATCCATTATCATCCATCGGTGACTTAAAATGAGGGCTTACCCATACTGCATCAACACCCAAATCCTTAAAGTGATCTAATTGTTCAGTTAATCCAATAAAGTCTCCTATCCCATCGTCGTTTCCATCTTTAAAGCTACGAATATAACACTGATATATAATCGCGTTTTGCCACCATTTTGTATTCATATTAATTCTCCTAACATTCTTAACTAGACACTTGTCTACACTAGCAGTATACATCATTATATTGAAAAAAAGTCTTGTATCAGAAAAAATGAAACCGCTACCACAAGGAATTTTATTTCTCTTGTGATATACTAAAGGCAAATTAGGAGGTTTTAATTATGTTATTAGATTATACCGTTTACCATGAAGCCAAAAGTAAATATGCATATATATATGATAAAGATACAGTACACCTTCGTGTTATTGCGTCAAAAGGAAAAATTAATACAATCAAAGTACTATACGGAGATCCGTTTCACTGGGGTCCAAAAGAAAATAGTGAAGACTGGGAATGGAAACTCGATAGTGATGAAACATCTTTAATGAAAAAAGAATATGTCACAAATCATTTTGATCATTTCTTTATTGAATGCAGACCAGATACATTACGTATGAAATATGCATTCATCATTAATGATCGATATTTGTATGGAACAAGAGAGACAATCGATATAATTGAAAACCCAGATCGATTAACAGATCATTTCAACTACTTTAACTTCCCATTCTTAAACGAAGAAGATATCTTTTCTGCACCTAGTTGGGTTGAAGACCAAGTTTGGTACTCAATATTCCCAGAACGATTCAATAATGGGGATAAGGCGATCAACTTAGAAAACACTTTGCCTTGGGGTGGAGTGAAGACATATTCTAATAGCCAACGGTTTGGAGGAGACTTAGAAGGAATCATTAGTAAACTGGATTACATTAAAAAAATGGGATTCACAGGGATTTATATGACTCCAATTTTCAAGAGTGATTCCCAACACAAATATGATGTAAATGATTACTTCAATATCGATAAAGCATTTGGTGACAATGAGAAATTAGGAGAACTTGTTACAAGAGCGCATAAACTAGGACTAAAGGTAATGTTAGATGCGGTCTTTAATCATTGTGGTTTCCGTCATCCATTCTTCCAAGATGTCATCAAAAACGGGAATAAGTCACAATATTACGACTGTTTCTATATCATAGATAAAACAAAACCTGTTGTTAATTTTGATGTCGATAGTGAGGGACGTATCGTAAGGGAAAGTACAAAGAAAGTTTATAAAGACCATAAACTTCTCAATTATCGAACATTTGCTTTTACACCATATATGCCAAAGATGAGAACAAACAATCCAATTATGAAACGACACTTGCTAGATGCTGCTACATACTGGATTAAGGAATATGATATTGATGGATGGAGACTTGACGTTAGTAATGAAGTAAGTCACAATTTCTGGCGTGATTTTAGAAATGAAGTTAAGGCCGTTAAAAAGGATGCTTATATCGTTGGTGAAAACTGGGATAACTCAAACCCTTGGTTACTTGGTGATCAATACGATGGTGTTATGAATTATGAGATATTGTTCCCAATTTGGAATTACTTTGGTACAAATATAGATAACAAACAATACACGTCTACAGAGTTTAAATATCGTATAAATCAAGTTTTAACGGATTATCCAAAAAATGTGTTAAGAAGTCTTTATAACTTAGTGGATTCGCATGATACAACTAGAATTTTAGAGATTTGTTCAAACAGAATAGAGCTTGTCAAACTACCTTACTTATTCTTATTCACTTTCCCTGGTGCACCTAGCATCTATTATGGTGGGGAGATTGGGTTGTCTGGTAAACATGATCCTGATAACCGACGTTGTATGGTATGGGAAAAAGACAAACACAATGAAGACATCAAAAACCACATAAAAACGTTGATAAAGTTGCGTAAAAAGTACAAAGCATTTAAATCAACGGAATATGTTTGGCTGGATACAAACGATGTTGAAGAATATCTAATCTTTAAAAAAGAAGATTTAACATTTGTAATCTCAAAAAGATATAAAGAGAACAACATTGAATTACCTATAACAATGCATAATAAAACATATTTAGACCTTTATAGTAATCAAACAATCACTTCGTCTAAACATCTAGAGGTTCCTAGTTACGGATTCTACATTTTAAAAGAAGTATAAGAAAAACACTTGTTCAATGAACAAGTGTTTTTAATTTGCAATAAAACTACCTAAAATACTTATAAATTTACTCTTCATTTTTACAACTTGAATAGCATCTTTTATTGATTCATCTTCCAAATTACCATCTAGTTCTAAGTAAATAATGGTATCGTCTTCAACGTTATGCATTGGTTGTGATAAGATTTTCACAATATTTACCTGTCTTAACACAAATTCATGGATAACATCATATAGCGCTCCTACTTTATTGTATTTTGGAGATAAGGCAACTAAAATTTTATTATGAGTTCCAGCTACGTTCAATGATTTTGTAATTAAAACAAATTTATGAATATTAAACTTTGAATCTCTTATGTTTGATTTTACGACATTAAGAGTATCTAAGTTCTCATATTTTGAGACTACAGCAGCACTAGACAATGCTTCTGTTCTATGTAGTTTATTCAGTGCATCTCGATCGGTTCTAACATAATTCTTTTTGTACTTTCCAAACTCCTTTTTCAACGTATTGTACCCTTCATTTATGCTTTCTTCTGTTGCAAAGATTCCATTGATATGTTTGGGATCATGATTCATTGACACGACGTTAAGTTGTAAGTCCAAATTGATTTCTTTTGTAATATGGTAGTGTTTCTTTAAAACACGTCCTAAGACATCAAAATTAGTACCATCCTTGATGTTTTCAAAGGGGACGATGATTCCTTCCACCTCAGATACATCAAGAGCATAGAATAACCTTCCTAAATTGTTATGTGGGATGAGTTCATTCTTTTTAAAGTGTTCACATGCAGCGAAGTATGCATAGCTACCTTCTTGTCCTAGATATCCAATCATCTTTAGAATTCGATTGTCTCGTTAGTAAGTGATTCCTTGAATGTAAATGAGGGTTCTCCTTCATTAAAGGTTATGATCAAATATGTTGGTGGTAGATTAGTTCTTGGTTTACTACAACTTCCTGGATTGACAAGGATTTTTCCTTGTATTGTATCAATTGCTGCGATATGAGTATGTCCATAAAGTAAAATATCATATTCTTTGGTGATTGCCATTTTCACAAGTTTTGATAATGTTCTACTTACTTTATATTTATGTCCATGAGTAAAAAAGATCCGTTTCCCCTCAAGCTTAATGTCACTCTCATATAAGAATCCTGGGTCTCTTGGGTAATTTCCTTTGACATAAATGATATCCTTGCTTCGCAAATAGGATTCATCTAACTCTGTATTTCCTAAACTTAACACATAATCTGCATCTGGATTAAAATCAAGAATCTTATCTACTATCATCTTTTCTCCATGCACATCGCTGAACACAACTACTTTCATGTAATCACCTCTTTTTATAATTATATCAAAAAATAACTTTTTTACAAAACATTAATACTTAGACAATGCCACGTCCCTAGTGAATCCCAATCAAAAAGCACACTATTAGAAATCGCTATAGTGTGCTTTTTATGTTTATCTTGTAATTTTTAATAGTTCGCTTTTTTTCTTTCGAAGTAAGCTTTAGGATGTTTACATACTGGACAAGCTCCTGGTGCTTTTTTACCAAAATGTAAGTGTCCACATTTACGACAATACCAAACAGTTTCTTCTTCTGTTTCAAATACTAAGTCTTCTTCTAGATTACTTAATAATTTTCGGTATTTTGCTTCATGATCTTTTTCGATTTTCGCGATATTTCTAAATGATAAAGCAACTTTCTTAAATCCTTCTTCTTCTGCGATTCTTGCAAATTCCGGATATAAGTCTTCCCACTCTTCATTTTCACCATTCGCTGATGCTAGTAAATTTTCTGCTGTAGTTCCTTCGATTCCAGCAGGGTAAGTAGCAGTAATTTCAACTGCTCCACCTTCTAAATGTCTAAAGAAGATTTTTGCATGTTCAAATTCATTTGCTGCAGTTTCTAAGAATAATGCAGAAATTTGTTCATATCCTTCTTTTTTTGCGATTTTTGCAAACATTGTGTAGCGATTACGTGCTTGTGATTCTCCCGCAAAAGCTTTTAATAAGTTTTTCTCTGTTTGAGTCCCTTTAATGCTCATAATTTTTCCTCCTATATTTTATTATATTTTATTTATTGTTTCAAATAATTAACAAGTTGTTTTAAACACTTCCCTCGATGTGAAATGATATTCTTTTCATCGGTAGTGTACTCTGCTAGATGTCTTCCGTCTTCATCTACGATAAAGATAGGATCATACCCAAAACCATTATTCCCCTTGTATGCAGTTGCAATTCTTCCATCTAGGTAATCAACAAAATATACAGGTTCTTTATCAATGCGGTATAGGCAAATCGTTGTTACAAACCTTGCACTTCTATCTGTAATTCCTTCTAAGTTCTTAAGTAACAATTTGTTGTTGTCTTGATAACTAACATCTTCACCAGCGTATCTAGCGCTATAAACACCTGGTTCGTTGTTTAATGCAAGTACTTCTAATCCAGAATCATCACTAATGACGTCTTTGTTTAGGTAATCACTGAGTGTTTTTGCTTTTTTTAAAGCATTTCCTTTAAATGTATCTTTGTCTTCAATGATTTCAGGTAATTCGTTAAAATCATATAATGTTAATACGTTATAACCTAATGGATTAAGCATTTTTTTCATTTCAATTACTTTGTGTTCGTTCTTTGTTGCAATAACGATTTCTTTCATTTATATCACCAATTTTATTATATACCAAAAAGCAAAAAAAATAAGCAAAAATTTGCTTATTTCTTTAACCATCCATTGAATTTTGCTAAATCGTTGTTGTGTCCAATCAATAATAATTGGTCTTTCTCTTCAATTACTGTATCTGCATCAGGAATAATGATATCACCATTTCTTCTAACTGCAACAATATTGATTTTGAAACGATTTCGTACATCTAGATTAATCACTGTTGATTCGATGATTTTAGCTGTTGCCTTTACATCAATGAAACTGTGTGATTCATTTAAATCGATATAATCTAAGACGTTGTCACTAACAATTTTGCTTGCTAATCTCTTACCACTTTGTTGTTCTGGTTGAATTATTTCGTCTGCTCCTAATTTTTCAACGATTAAAGCATGATTACGATCTTGTACTTTAACAGTGATTCTAGAAACATTTAGATTTTTTAATACTAGTGTAGTTAATATACTACTTTGTAAGTCCTTACCAATTGCAACTACGACATGATCAATACTTGAAATACCAACTTCTTTTAGACTTTGTACATCTGTTGTATCGAGCGTTACTGCATGTGTTGCGATTTTACTCATTTTAGCGATTCTTTCTGGGTCCTTATCGATAACTAAAACGTCTACTTCTTGTTTAATTAGTTCAGCAACGACGCTTTGTCCAAAGCGGCCCATTCCGATTACGGCAAATGATTTTCTTGGCATAATTTCACCCTCTATTCTTAAATATTCGACTTTTATATTCGACTCTAAAATTGTAACATATTTATAAATAAAGTCAAATTATCATGATAATATATATCTTTCGGCTTTATTATGGTATAATCTCATAGAAATCTAAAATTTTATGAGGTGATTATATGTTAGATAAGAGAACCATTCCTTTTGGTGCTTTGATTTCATACTTGGGATTATTTGTTGTAGTATTTATTGTACAGTTTATTTTGATTTTCGGATTTGGATTTGATATAAACAGTGATACAGACGCGTTACGCATGGGATCATTATCAAATTTACTTGGATACGGTGCTGGATTTATCATACTTTACGTTTTATACTTCAAGTATTTAAAAGAACGTTTCGTAGATACACTGAAGAATATTCCAAGAACCTTGGTTTATGTTGTTTCTGGATTCATTGGGCTTTATACCCTAAGTTTACTTGTGACGCTTTTTTACAAGTTGATTGGGTTATATGTCGTTCCGGATAATCAAGAGATGTTAAATACGTTAGCTGAAGCTGCTAGATTTGATCAAATAGCGTTGATTATATATGCGGTCTTCTTAGCTCCATTTGTTGAAGAAATGGTCTTCAGACTTGGAATTATGACGTTGATTAGTAATATGTTTGCAAACTCAAAAGTGAATAAGAAAGTCGTGATAGCTATTGCAATTACGGTTTCGTCATTCTTGTTTGGATTAATTCACGTTACTGGTGATATTGAGCAAATCTTAAATTATGCAGTTTTAGGTGTTGTACTTGCCTTTGTTTATTATAAGACGGATAATATCTATACATCAATATATTTACACATGGTCTATAATGCAATCGCTGCTATAGCAATGTTTTTACTCTAACAGCTAAAATAAAAAAGGAGAATTATTCTCCTTTTTTTAATAGGTTAAGTATATTGTCTTTGTTTAGATGTTTTGCATACTCTAATACGGTGTATCCTAGATATTTTTTATCTAATTGAAGTTGTTTACCCATTAAGTCTTCAACAATTCCTTCATTACCAATTAATACAGCATAGAAGATTGCGTCCATACTGGATTGATCAATATTATAGATTGATGCATTGTACTCTAGAAGTTTATAAACCAAGTATTCTTCTTGATTCATGATTGCATAATATAATGGTGTGTTACCAAACACATCTTTTTTATTTACGTCTGTTCTTGTGATTAACGAGTCTGCTAAATCAAATTCATTTCTTACAATCGCAAGTGTTAAAGCGTTTGCTTTGATTTTTGATTGATAGACATGATCGTTTTTCAGTTTGTTAAAGTATTCCTTAGCTTCATACTTACCTTTTAACGCGGCTTCATCATAAGGTGAATTACCAAAGCGTGACTTGTCATATGATGTTAAACCACTATTAGTAAATAGTTTAACCATTTCAAAGTTCGGATGGTCTACTGCCAAGTGCAATGGTGTTAGCTTGTAGTTGGTTTTACTGTATGGGTTAACTCCAAGTTCCATTAAGTACTTAACGATTTCTACCGTTGAATATAACGCTGCATAATGAATCGTAGATTTACTTTCGTAATCAAATGAATTAACGATTGCTTTTTGTTCAACCAAATATTTCACTGCTTTTAGTTTTTTACTTTTTACAGCATATTGCATTACTGATGACTTAAATTCATCCGTAAGATAGATATTTGCGTTATTATCAAGTAATAATTTAATTACTTTTACATTCCCTCTTAAACATGCATGATGTAATGGTGTTTGTTTTTTCGCATTTCGAACATTTGTATCTGCGTTTGCGTTAACCAGCAACGCTACCATTTCATAATCTCCCATATGAGCAGCTATATGAAGTGGTGTGTCATTGTACTTATCCCCTATATTTGGATTTAAACCTATTTTAAGTAGTAACTCTAAGGCAATTTTCGCTTTATTCCTTGTTGCAAGGTGTAATAACGTTTGATTGCGTTGGTCTTGTACGTTTAAGTCCTTCTCTTCATCCAGGTATTTTAGAATATATTTGGCATCATTTTTCAGAGCCGCGATGAATATTGATTCACTTGTTCCATCACCGTATTTAAGATATTCATTTAAATCCATTTCCTCACCTCCGTGTCATCTATATTATATAGTTAAGAGAAAAAAAATACCACATTTAATGTGATATTTTTTTAAAGTATTGTTTAAATTATCTAACTGCTTCTTTTAAAACTTTACCAGCTTTGAATGCAGGTGATTTTTGAGCAGGGATATGAATTTGTTCATTCGTTCTTGGGTTGTGTCCAACTCTAGCTTTTCTATCTCTTACTTCGAAAGTACCAAATCCTGTTAATACTACTTTTTCTCCAGCTACTAATGATTCTTGTACAGCTGCTAAAGTTGCGTTTAAAGCAGTTTCAGAATCTTTTTTTGTTAATCCAGATACTTCTGCGATTCTAGCGATTAATTCAGTTTTATTCATAATTTCTCCTCCTAATAATTTTTTCTAACTCAATTATACCAATCAAACGGCTTTATTGCAAGCCTTTTAGGGATTTTATAGAAATTGACCACGAAAATGATATTTTTCATGGTCAATTTGATTAATTGGCTATATTGGTAGATTAAAACCTTTTCATAAAAGTTTGTACTAATACTATGGTATTTTTACTCGCTCTTTTGACTTCGTTCGAAAAGATTTTTCAAAGCGATATCCGGGTCTAAACGATTGAACAAAACCTGATATATCGCGTGAATGATTGGAAGGTCTAAATCGTGTTCAAGAGCGTACTTATAGGCTGCATCGCAAGTTCTGATTCCTTCTACAACCATTGTCATAGAGTTCAAAGTCTCTTCGAGGTCTTTACCATGCCCTATTTTGTATCCTGCTTGATAGTTACGACTGTGTACTGATGTACAAGTTACAATTAAATCGCCGACTCCTGAAAGCCCAAATAAACTAGACGTACTAGCACCGTAACTTTCGTAAAACTTCTTCATTTCTACTAGTCCACGAGTGATTAAAGCGGCTCTTGCATTGTCTCCTAATCCTTTTCCGGCAATTAAACCAGAAGCTAACGCGAAAACATTTTTGAGTGCTCCTCCAAGTTCTACACCTTTTAAATCTGTAGAGCTATACACTCTAAAATAATCATTATTGTGGAATAACTGTTGTACGTATTTGGCATAAACTTCATTTGTGGAAGCGGATGCTACTACAGTTGTCATTCCCTTGATTACTTCTTCTGCATGAGAAGGTCCTGAAAGTGCGACAAATCCTTTTAAATAACTTTTTGGAATCATCTCAGTGAAGATTTCACTTACTCGTAAAAACGACTCTGGTTCGATTCCTTTTGATGCGTTGATAAATAGTTTTGGTTTGTCAATATGTTTGATTGCGTCACGAATCGCAAATCGTAGTACTTTTGTTGGTACTACAAATAATAATACGTCTGAATAATCTATTGCTTCTTTTAAGTTCGTTGTTGCTTTAATTGATTCGTTAATATTTTCATCCAACTGCATACAAATATGCAATTTATTGATCTTGTTAACTACTTTTTCATTTAAATCATATACTAATACTTGATGATGATTATCACTAAGTACATTACTTAAAGCTAAACCCCAAGATCCTCCACCGATTACTGTTATGTTCATTAGTCGCGTTTCCTTAAGATAATTTTGATTGGTGTTCCTTCAAAATCAAATGATTCTCTTAAACGGTTATTTAAGTATCTTAAGTAACTAAAGTGTAAGATATTCTCATCATTAATAAATAAGACGAACGTTGGTGGTTTGGTGTTTACTTGTGTTGCATAGAATACTTTTGCTTTTCCACCGTTATGAATTTTAGGTGGATTCACATAGAATGCATCTAAGATTACATCGTTTAATACAGATGTTTGTACACGACGATTAAAGTTTTTGTAAATTCGATCGATTTCTGGGAAGATTGTTTTTACACGTTGTTTTGTTTTCGCACTTAAGAAAACAATTGGTGCGTAAGTAATGAACTGGAAGTGAGAACGAATCTCTTTTTCCCAACGATTCATTGTATTTGTATCTTTGGTAACCGTATCCCATTTATTTACAACAATCATAATTGCTTTTCCGGCTTCTGTAGCATATCCGGCTATTTTTTTGTCTTGTTCACGTATTCCTGTTTCTGCATCGATTAAGACCATACAAATATCGGAACGATCAATTGCGCTTAATGCACGAAGAACGGAATACTTTTCTGCATTTTCATATACTTTACCTTTTTTACGCATTCCTGCGGTGTCAATTACTACGTAATCTTGATCATTGTAAGAGAATAAACTATCGATTGAATCTCTAGTTGTACCTTCTATTTTTGATACGATTACTCTATTTTCACCAAGCAATGCATTTGTTAAAGATGATTTCCCAACATTTGGTCTTCCGATTAAACATAGTTTGATACGATTTTCTTCGTATTCAACATCTTTTATAGTAGGCATGTTGTGAATAATGCTATCTAAAAGATCCCCAATTCCAACACCATGTTGGCTACTAATTGGGATAGGATCTCCTAAACCTAACGTGTAAAATTCATACATGGTATCCGTTAAGTTGATGTCATCTGCTTTGTTTAAAGCAATAACGACAGGTTTTTTTGCTTTGTATAACATTCTTGCGATGTATAAATCATCGTCTGTAATACCGCTTCTTATATCGCATACCATTACGATAAGATCTGCTTCTTCGATGGCGATTTCTGTTTGGGATTTAATTTCATGAATAAAGGGAGCATCGTTAAAATCGATACCCCCAGTGTCAATTATGTTAAATTCTCTCGTTAACCATTCGGCTTTTGCGTAGATTCGATCACGTGTAATTCCTGGTTCATCATCTGTGATTGAAAGTCTACTACCAATTATACGGTTAAACAATGTCGATTTCCCTACATTTGGTCTTCCAACGATAGCTACTGTTGGTAACATAGGACCACTTCTTTCTATTTAAACTCGCTAAATTTATCTTTAAATAAATCTCCTAGAGTTTGTTTTTCCATTTTTTCTGTTTCTTTGTATTTCTCATAAATTTCTCTTTCTTTTGCATCTTTTAATGCTTTGATTGAGATTTTCATTTTCCAATTTCTTTTGTCTACTTCTTGAACTACAGCGTTGATTAGTTGATCAACTTTCAATACATCTTTAATGTCGTTTACACGTTCTGAATCGATTTCACCGATTGGTAAGAATGCTTTTACTCCATTTACTTTTACTAATGCACCTTTTGATTGTAATTCTTCAACAGTTCCGCTTACTTCTTCTCCAACTTTAACTGTAACATCTTGCCATGGATTATAGTCTAAATGTTTTTTACTTAAAGCCATTCTTCCTTTTTCTGGATCGATTGATAGGATTTTAACTGTTAATTCGTCTCCTACTTGTACGTTTCCAGCTAAGTTTTCTTGAGGATTCCAGCTGTAATCTTTACTGTTTAACATTCCAGCAACTTCACGTTCGATTTCTACTAACATTCCGTTTGCCATTTTTTTAACGATTTTACCAGTTACTTCATCTCCTGCTTTATGGTTTTCACCAAATAATACCCATGGAGCTTTACTCATTGATTTAACTGATAATCCAATTTTTTTGTTTTCTTTTTTGATTACTTGGACTTTTACTTCGTCTCCTTCTTTTAATAAGTCAGAAACACTTTTGAAGCGATAGTGGCTTACTTCACTTCTATGTAATAATCCTTCGTTTTTACCGACTCTTACAAACGCACCAAAGTCTAAGACTTTCGTTACAGTTCCTTCTAAGATATCTCCAACATTTAAGCTATCGAATTCTTCTTTTCTAGCTGCTTTGTAATCTTCGTTTAATACTAATTTTCTTGAAACAACGATACGACGTTCGTCTTGTTCAATTACTTTACAAGTTAATTCTTGCCCAGCAAAGTCTTCTGCGTTAACACGTTTGTTATCGATATGACTTAGTGGCATAAATAACTCTAGGTCTTTATATCTCAACACTAGACCACCACGAGTAACTTTTGTTACTTTTGCAGTTAATCTTTCTTGGTTTTTAATTTCTTCGTTCAGTTTTAGTCTGTTTTCAGCACGCAACATATCTAATCTTGATAATAAAATTGATTGATTATCATAATCGATTTTGTTTACTTTAAACGTTAACTTATCTCCCTCTGTTACTACTTCTTTACATGAAGTTATGCTTTTTCCAAAGCTTAATCCTTCTTTGTAAATAACACCGTCAGCGAATGCTTGGATGTCTACATAACATACATCATCAGTTACATAGAATACTGTCCCTTCAACAACTTGTCCTACTCTCACTTTGTTCATTTTAAATTCCATGAATCTCTACCTCTCTTATTCTTAAAGTTATTAAAGCCACTACATCGTCTATACTCATCTCAGATGTATCAATTATTTTTGCATCATTAGCCGGCTTCAATGGACTATGTTTTCTTGTAGAATCATATAAATCTCTTTGTCTTATTTCTTCTTTTAAGACTTCTAAATTACTTACAATACCTCTGTTGATATTGTCTTTGTGTCTTCTGTCTGCTCTTGTTTCGATACTCGCTGTTATATAAAACTTGAAATCAGCCTTTGGTAAAACCACAGTACCGATGTCTCTACCATCCATCACAACATTATGATTCAAAGCCATATTTTGCTGCGATAACACGAGTTGTTTTCGAACAGATAGATACGATGAAACTAATGAAACATTGTTAGATACGTCATTATCTCTAATTCTTTCTGAGATATCTTCACCATCCATCCATAAGTGTCCATCTTTAAAGATAAAGTGTGTGTCGTATATAAAGTCAAACTGTTTTTCGTCTTGTAAATCTATATCCTTTAAAATTGCTTTTAAGGTAATAGCACGATACATTGCTCCGGTATCGATATACATGAAATTTAACTTTTGGCTTACGATTTTGGCAATCGTACTTTTTCCTGCTCCAGCAGGACCGTCTAAAGCGATCTGCATATATTTCATCTATTCACCTCTCACACCAATATTTATTATAACAAATTAGTGTCTTTTCTCCAAATTATTTTAATCTTTTGTTAATTCTTTAAGTTGTTTGATTTCATATGGTTTGATTCTTCGGTATTCTCCTGTTTTTAAACCATCTAAATTCATTACACCAAATCGAACTCTTTTTAGTTTTAAAACGGGATGATTTACCGCTTCAAACATTTTTTTAACTTGATGATATTTACCTTCTTTTATAATAATTGTTACACGTGAAGTTTCATTTTCTTTATTGTACTCAACATCTTTAATAATTGCTTTTTTTGTTTTGTACCCTTCAATCGTGATTCCTCTTGCTAATTTTAGACTTTCTTCTTTACGTAAGAATCCTTTAACTTTTACACGATATTCTTTATCGACATGATGTTTTGGTGAGGTCATCATATTTGTGAAATCACCATCATTTGTTAGTAATAATACACCGCTTGTATCATAATCTAGTCTTCCGACTGGATAGATTCTTTTATCTGTCTTTATTAAGTCTAAAACTTTTGGGCGGTCATGTTCATCACTTGTAGTTGATACATACCCAGCAGGTTTATATAAAATGTAGTATTCTTTTTCTTCTTTCGTAATGGCTTTTCCGTTAATTATGACAATGTCCTTTTTAGACACCTTTGTTCCTAACTCTTTAACAATAACACCATTCACTTTAACTTTTCCTTCTAATATAAGTGTTTCTGCTTTTCTTCTTGATGTGTATCCACTCGCAGCGATTACTTTTTGTAGACGTTCCATACGTCACCACCTTTACAGACAAAAAGAGGACAAGACCTCTTTTTATTCTTTGATTTGCTCTTCTATTGATAAATGCACATAACTGATTCTTCGCTCTTTGATATCTTTTACTGTAAACTTTAAAGTCAATCGTTTCGGTTCATCATCGTCATGTTCATAATTAGGAATTTCTTGATGATATGTATAAGCTTCCTCAATTTCAGGGATATCTTCTAACATATCATATAACCATCCACCTAAAGTAGAATAAGGTGAGTCTGGTGCTTCACCGATTTCAAGTTCTTCGAAAAGATCCTCTAAATCCATGTCGGCATTGATTCCATATTTATTTTCTTTAATCTGTGTAATAAATTCATCTTCAATCTCATCATGTTCATCATAGATTTCACCTACGAGTTCTTCTAAGGCGTCCTCCATAGTAACTACTCCACTTGTTCCTCCAAATTCACCACTAACAATTGCCATGTGGTTTTTTTCTCTTTGTAGGATTTCAATTAGTGTATCTACTCTCATTGATTTTGATACAAACATTGGTTCTTTTACAAGTTTCTTAAGATTGATTTTTTGTCCTTTAATAAGCTTTGTAAATAAATCTCTCTCATGTAGAATACCGATTACGTTATCTCTTGTTTCTTCATAAACAGGAATTCTTGAGAATTGATGATCAAAGAAAGTCTTTTTGATTTCTTCTAAAGTATCATCAATTTCAATCCCAATCATGTCAACACGAGGGGTCATAATGTCTCCAACTTTACGTTCAGATAAGTCTAAAACGCTTTGAAGCATCTCTGCTTCATCTTCATCGATACTACCTTCTTCTTCCATCGTATCTAAGATTTTTTCTAGTTCATCACCAGTAACACTAACTCCATACTCTCCATTTGTTTTAACCAAAAAGCTATTGATTTTTCGGAAAACCCATGTGATTGGATTTAAGATTGTGATTAACCAGTATAACACACCACTTATTAGTAGAGCCAATCCTTCCGCGTTATTTTTCGCTGTACTCTTTGGTAAAATCTCACCGCAGATAAGGATTACTGTTGTCATTACTAACGTGTTAATAACGTCAACATATGTGTCTCCACTTTCAAATATGGTACTGAAAAATCTGGCACTTATCGTTGCTAATGCGATGTTAGCAAGGTTGTTACCTACTAAAATCGTCGTAATTGTACGATCGAAATTTTCTGCGATCCATAGTGCTTTTTTACTACCATTTTTTCCTTCTTCAATAAATGTTTTGATTCGAATAACGTTTACGCTACTAAAAACTGTTTCACTCATTGAGAAAAATGCAGATACTACCACTAAAACCACCATTAAAACTACTAACCACGGAGAGACGTCTCCAATGCTAAGCAAATACCTGGACTGATATTCCAATTTACTTCACTTCCTTATGCTCTTGTATCATATTTTCCTGTATTTGTATTGATAACAATTTTGTCACCTTCGTTTACAAATAAAGGAACTTGTAATTTGAATCCTGTTTCTACTACACAATCTTTTGTTGCACTTTGCGCAGTATTACCTTTTACAGCTGGTGCTGCTTCTGTTACTGTTAAAGTTACTTTTTCAGGAATATCTACTCCTAAAATTTCTCCTTCGAAGCTAATTACATTAACTTCCATTCCTTCAATAATGAAGTTTAGTTGATATTCTATTTGGCTTGCTAGAATTTCAACTTGATCGTAAGTCTCGTTATTCATAAACACATGTGTGTCTCCCATTGCATATAAATACGACATTTTACTTTTGTCGATATGTGCTGTTGCTACTTTTTCTCCAGCACGCCAAGTTTTATCAATAACTGCTCCAGTACGTAAATTTCTTAGTTTACTTCGTACGAATGCACTACCTTTTCCTGGTTTAACATGTTGGAATTCAATTACTGAAAATAATTTACCGTCAGATTGAATTGTCATTCCTGTTTTAAAATCATTACTACTTGTCATATATTTCACTCCTAATCATAGATAATATTATATATAAAAATCTTATCTTTGTCCATAAATTAAAGAAATCTTTCGTATATTATACATAATTTTATTATTTCCCTATTTTTTTTACCATATTTTTTGGTAATTGACAATACTTTTATCATAAACTATAATACTTTTTGAGGAGTGATATATATGAATTTATTAATCGAGTTTACAGATTTAAGCAGTATTGCGATTGCGATAGCCTTAGGATTGACTTTAGGATGGCTTATGACAAGGAACAAAGATGCTGATTACACGAACATTCACATCATTAATAAAGAAGATTTTTCTAAGAATATGCGCCGTGGACAATTGGTTGACATTCGTAAGAAAGATGCCTATGAAACGGATAAAATTAAAGGTGCAAGAAATATCACGGTTGGTAGTATGACATCGAAATATCCAAAAATCAGAAAAGATTTACCAGTTTATATGTACTGTGGTAATGGAAGCAAAAGTAAACGAGCGGCTAAAAAATTGATTCGTAATCAATATAAAGCTGTTTATGTTTTACAAGGTGGCTTTGAAAATTACAATCAAAAATAAAAACGAGCAAGTGCTCGTTTTTTTATTTTGTTTCGAGATTGTAACAACGTCTTTTCAATTCTTCAAAGCATTCTTCTCTGTTTTCAGGACCAATATGTGTCGTACCAAACAAGAATCCTTTTTTATGAATTTTTATTTCGATTCGATCTTTTGTCATTGCCATTGAAGATAGATAGTTGGTACATAATCTTAAGCTTTTAATTTTCTCATACTTTATCTTTTGTCTAAAGTAACCTACTCTAATGATTACTTCATCATCAGCAAGTTCTATATACCCATAGAATAATGGCAAAACAATAAGAGCCATTGCTGCCATTGAGATAATGAGAATATAGATTTCATCCTCAGGTACGAAGAAAATCATTGGAAGAAACATTAATGTACAAAGATAAAGTGTGATTCTAATCCATATGTCTACTTTGTTTTTATACCTCATTTTTTCACCTCAACTTAAAATTTTTATTGCTTCACTTATCGTGTTATTAAAATTCTTTAGATCTGATTTGATCCAACTGATATCAAATTGATTATTAAAGAATGTGAACTGTTTCTTTGCAAGGTTTCTTGAATGTTGTTTTATTTTATCGATGGACTCTTCTTTCGTACATTCACCGTTAAAATGACGATACAGTTCTTTATATCCAATTGCAGTTACACTGTTTGTTCTAATCCCTTTATCATATAGTGCCTTCACTTCTTCTATCAGTCCTTCAAGTACCATTTGATCCACTCTTTTGTTGATTAAATCATACAATAATTCTCTTTCGAGTGTTAAACCGATGATTTTAAAGTCCATTACTTTGTTATCTTTGTTATTATTTGCTGATACTTTGTTCATTTTTGATCTTGAAATTGCTTGTAATACTCGTTTTCGATTATTTGGATGAATTTTGATTGATGATTCATAGTCTTTTTCTTTCAAAATATCATGAAGTTCTATGTTGTTTAGATTCTCATATTTTGTTTCGAGACTATGATCTCTTTTGGTTTCATTGAAGTTATAGTCATATAAAACACTTTTAATGTATAACCCTGTTCCACCAGCTATAATCGGAACCATTCCTAAGTCGTTAACCTCGCGTATCTTCTCTCTAACGAGTTTCTGAAAGATTGCAACACTGAATTCTTCTGTTGGTTCTAAAATGTCTATTAGGTGATGTTTCACCCCATCCATTTCTTCTTCCGTTACTTTTGCGCTTCCGATGTTTAGTTCTTTGTATACTTGGACACTGTCTCCACTAATAATTTCGGTATTGAAATGTTTTGCTAAAGCGATTGATAGTTTTGTTTTTCCAATCCCAGTAGGACCGACAACAACATATACCACTACATTATCCTTTTAAACATTTTTTCGATTTCAGTTTGTGTCCATTTAATCAATATCGGTCGTCCATGTGGGCATGTATAAGGATTTTCACATTTTGCAAGATCATTCAATAATTTAGCAATTTCATTCGTATTAATATACTTATTCGCTTTAATGCTGTGTTTACAACTTAAGTTTTTGGCAAGACCTTCTCTAATAATCTTTACTGAAACAGTTTTATCTTCTAGCAAGTATTTTATAATTTCCTCTGTATAGATTAATTCATAACCTTTTGGGAACCAATCTGGGACTGATAATACATTAACTCCAAGTTCATCATTAATGTTTAATTCTAATCCAAGTTCTTTAACCAAAGATAACTTGTCGGAAATGGTCAATATTTCAGTGTTTGATAAATCCAGCTTAAATGGGATTAATAATTTTGTTTTATAAACGGTGATATTACCAAATAATTCCTTATAATTTTCATATCGTATTCGTTCGGCAGCTGCGTGTTGATCAACGATATATAACCCTTCTTCATTTTGTGCAATTAAATATGTTCCTAGGTACTGACCTATATAGTGAAGTTGTGGGATTTTATATGTCTTAACAATATAGTTATCCTCTTGAACAACCAACTTTTCATCCGTTACATCTTCACTGAAAGCCTCATAGTGTTTCTGGTTTATTTCTTGTTTAACTTGTTTTGAAGTTTCCGGCATTATCTCAACGTTTCTTTTCACGGGTTCTTCTTTGAACGAGTGAGACTCTACGTTAGTTTTTGATTCTTCTTTTATTCTAAGATCTAGTGTTTCATTTTCAAACTCATCACTCTGTTTTGGTGCACGCATCTTTGGAATCAACATTAGTTCTTTTAGTTTTTCTTTAAGTGTTTCTGTAATTAACGATACAAGCATTCTTTCTTCTGTAAATTTCACTTCCAGTTTTTGCGGATGAACATTCACATCAATCAATAAAGGATCCAAATTAATATTCAATAGAACAATTGGGTATTTACCAATTGGTAAGTACGTTTTATACGCTTCAGTAACGGCGTGTATTATACGGTTGTTTTTTATCATACGGTTATTGGCAATTACTGTAATATGGGTTCTTGTTGAACGTGAAAAAATTGGTTTTGTTAGAAATCCATTGATTTCAAAATATTGGTTCTTATTGTTGTAATCGACCATGTTTTTTATGATATCAATATTATATATATTAGATAATACTCGTAATACGTCGTTGTTCCCACTTGAACTGAATAATTTTTTGTTGTCATTTGTTAATGTAAAACTAATCTCAGGATGAGATAAAGCCATTTTGTTGATGTAATCAACGATGTAAGACAGTTCTGTATTGGTAGCTTTTAAATGTTTCAGTCTTGCTGGAGTATTGTAAAACAAATACCTAACACTCATTACGGTTCCTTTTCTTGGAGCATATTCTTCATCTTCTTTTAGTTTACCGTTGACGTACAGCAAACGATGACCAGTCACACCTTCACTACTAATAATTTCCAAGTGTGATACCGATGCGATTGACGGTATTGCTTCTCCTCTAAATCCTAGACTTTGGATATGAAATAAGTCGTGTGATGTTTTTATTTTAGATGTTGCATGTCTCAAAATCGACATTTTCATATCTTCTTTTGACATCCCATCCCCGTCATCAGTAACCTTGATTTCATTTAATCCTGCTTCTAATAAGTCAATAGATATATTTTTCGCATTCGCATCTATACTATTTTCTACTAATTCTTTCACTACAGAAGCCATGTTAACAACAACTTCACCAGCAGCAATTAAATTACTTAAATTATCATCTAATTTTATTATTTTACTCATTATAATACCTCCAATAATTACCAATATTATACCTTATTTATGTGCTTTTGGAAACAAAAAAGGTTATATCAATCGATATAACCTAGTAAATATATTCACTTTCTACATTTCTTAAGTACGAAGTTGTTTTTGTTTTGTATAAACTACGCTTGGTCATACCTAGATATAGAATTGTTAAGCGCAAAGCTTTTTGGTATTTTCCTTTGTTTAAGGCCTCTTTTATATCTTGATGTCTTTTATAGACAAATAGCTTCATAAAGAAATTATGAACTAACGCTATTACGACCAATGACAAGATTGCAAATAATACGGTTTCTATTGTTTCAGGAAACGAGAAAATTGCAAATCCTGCAATAATTAATCCAATCACAAGGAGCGAAGTGACTGATAACAATCTACTTACCTTAAGTACTCGTGCTTCAATCTGATTCATTTCTTTTACAACACTGTCTTTAAAATTCTCTTGATCATCAATGATAAAATCTCTTCGTTTAACGTAAGAATATAACCAATACATGTCAAATGAGTATTTGTTTTTTTTGATTGTTGATACAACATTAAAATCGATTTTAAAATTATTTGGAACTAAGAATATGATATAAACCATCATTAAATTCCGCATTCTCTTAAAGTACTTCTTAAAATCATTCCCAGATAACTGTGCAATTACACCCCAAATAATCGCAAAGATTATCGCTAGTAAAAAAACGATAACTGAAATTAATTGATTAAAAGGTAATATTACAAGTGAAACGATAATTACCTTTGTCAAAATTAATAACGAATTATACTTTATTGTTTGCTTCAAAGACTTTTCCATTTTATTCCTTCTTCCTTTTCTCTTCAAAAAACTACAACCGAAAGCACCTCTATAATAATATAACGTAAATTGTTGAATAAAACAACCTTATTTTTGTCTGAAAATACGAATAAATCATATATAGTTCATATTTGAAACAAAAAAACAGACTTTATAAAGTCTGTTCTATATTTTATTTATGATTTGATTTAATAAATTCAAAGCTTCTAATGGTGTTAGTTCGTCAATATCAACACCCTTTAACAGATCAACAATCTCATTTGTCTCATCTTCTTTGATTACTTCTTCTTCGTAATCATCAAAATTAAACAAGTTGATTGAGGAGTTATCGGATAAATTATTATGACTTTTCTCGAGGTCATTTAAGATTAACTTACTTCGCTCAATTAGACCTTTTGGTAATTCCGCTAAACTAGCAACATTAATCCCGTACGACTTATCTGTAGGTCCTTCTTTTACTTTATGTAGGAAAATGATTTTACCATCATTGTCTTTCGCAGATACGTGTACATTACGCAGTTTATTTAGTGTTTTATCCAAATC
>PPCM01000371.1_pt1 | contig 47271 bp, 31 predicted proteins | sample 1555541 | NCBI WGS metagenome assembly PPCM01 (sample SAMN05284479, study PRJNA326546) | Marine sediment metagenome, whole genome shotgun sequencing project. | isolation source: marine sediment | place: Germany: Wadden Sea | collected 2012-09-05
CCGTTTACAACATCGTATTGAACGATATGATCACCAGCAAGTGCAATAGTAGGATCAAATGTGTTTCCAACAACTCCAGCACCTGACCATGTACCACCCGGACTTACAGCAGTTAAAGCAACTGCAGCCTCGGTTTCACAGAACGGTCCGATAGGAGTAATAGTTGCATCAACATCAGCGTCAACGTGTATAGTTTCAGTATCAGAGTCAGAACAAGCCCCGTTTACAACATCGTATTGAACGATATGATCACCAGCAAGTGCAATAGTAGGATCAAATGTGTTTCCAACAACTCCAGCACCTGACCATGTACCACCCGGACTTACAGCAGTTAAAGCAACTGCAGCCTCGGTTTCACAGAACGGTCCGATAGGAGTTATGGTTGCGATGACTTCAGCATCGACGTGTATAGTTTCAGTATCAGTATCAGAACAAGCACCGTTTACAACATCGTATTGAATAACATGATCACCAGCAAGTGCAATAGTAGGATCAAATGTATTTCCAACAACTCCAGCACCTGACCATGTACCACCCGGACTTACAGCAGTTAAAGCAACTGCAGCCTCGGTTTCACAGAACGGTCCGATAGGAGTTATGGTTGCGATGACTTCAGCATCGACATGAATAGTTTCAGTATCAGAGTCAGAACAAGCACCGTTTACAACATCGTATTGAACGATATGATCACCAGCAAGTGCAATAGTAGGATCAAATGTGTTTCCAACAACTCCAGCACCTGACCATGTACCACCCGGACTTACAGCAGTTAAAGCAACTGCAGCCTCGGTTTCACAGAACGGTCCGATAGGAGTAATAGTTGCATCGACATCAGCGTCGACGTGTATAGTTTCAGTATCAGAGTCAGAGCAAGCCCCGTTAACAACATCGTATTGAATAACATGATCACCAGCAAGTGCAATAGTAGGATCAAATGTGTTTCCAACTACACCAGTACCTGACCACGTACCACCCAGACTTACAGCAGTTAAAGCAACTGCAGCCTCAGTTTCACAGAAAGGTCCAATAGGAGTAATCGTTGCATTAACATCAGCGTCGACATGAATAGTTTCAGTATCAGAGTCTGAACAAGCACCGTTTACAACATCGTATTGAATAACATGATCGCCAGCTAATGCAATAGTAGGATCAAATGTGTTTCCAACAACTCCAGTCCCTGACCATGTTCCAGCAGGAGTAACAGCAGTTAAAGCAACTGCAGCCTCAGTTTCACAGAACGGTCCAATAGGAGTAATCGTTGCATCAACATCAGCATCGACATGAATAGTTTCAGTATCAGAGTCAGAGCAAGCGCCGTTTGTAATATCGTATTGAATAATATGGTCACCAGGTCCAGCAATAGCGGGATCGAATGTGTTTCCAACTACACCAGGTCCTGACCACGTTCCTCCTGCTGAAGCTGCTGTGAGAACTACAGCTGCATCAACTTCACAGAACGGTCCAGTAGGTGTGATTGTAGCATCTACTGCTAAATCTTCTGTTACGCTAGCGTTTACTACAAGTGGTCCACATTGAGGATAAAGAGAATCATAAATGATGACCGAATAGTTACCCGCTGTTGTTGCAAAATAATCTTCTGCAGTGCTAAGTAATGTTCCTGATCCATCGTGTTGATCAAACCATTCGTAAGTGTATGGAGGAACTCCGGTGGTAATATTTGAATATAACCAAACTCCTGCATCAGTTTCACAGAATGATGCGGGGTTTGGAGTAATGCTTGCTGCAATAGTGTCAAAGAATTGTACCCGAACAGTATCGCAATATGTCGCTGAAGCTAAGCAAACAGAACCTAATGGCGTTCCGCAAATTTCGTAGTCAACATAAGCTGGGAAAGCTCCAGAAGGAGTTACAACTATTGAATCACAATCTGTACAACTTAGATATGAAAGATAAGTTCCACCTCCAGTTAAATCAGTAACTGAAATAGTTCCTGCCTCCATTCCAGATAAAACTATTGGAATTGGACAATTTTCTGTTGCAAAATTTGGTTGTGATACAGCTGGGTCAGGAATAGCAGTTACTGCATAAGTGTTCTCATTGTTTCCAGGTTTACAGAATGTAAGTGTATGTGGACCAACACCAGAAAGGCATACTGGTGTTCCAACTGCAATAGGGGGACCGCAGTTGATTTGGTAAAACATAGCACCTGGAGGAACAGCTCCCGAAGCAATTTCAAAGTTTATTGCAATAGCATCGGGGTGTAGGGTTATTTCAAATTCAATACATCTATCTGGACTAGAAGTTCCACAGCATAAGTCTTTCCTTTTAATTGGGGGAGAAAGCCAAGTGGCATCTGGAGAGGCTGATAAGTCAGCAACAAAAAATGGCACAGTCGGATCGCACAAACCACTTTGTGCTTCACCAGTTTTTGGGATAAAGAAAAATAAGAGAAGTAGTACGGATAAAGAAATCAGAATTTTCCGAAAGATAAATTTCTCGGTATAACTAGCACTTCCCCCAAATAAGTGTAAAATTGTTACCATAATGTTAATCTTTTTATTTACTGAATTGATGTTTAGAAAACATATGCCTTTCTTTTTTTGACGGATATTCTAAATAAAAGTTGTCATTTTACACTAATTAATTAATATATTAACCTAATTTAGACTAAATCTAAATAAAATTATTGGTTTAGGACTATTTTTTATTATTTTTGTCAAATATAAGTAAAGATAATTATTATGTCAATACAAATTCAGAATATCACAAAAGTGTTCGGGAAGCAAAAAGCTCTCGACAATGTTAGTTTTGATATAAAATCGGGTGAGGTTATTGGTTTCTTAGGTCCTAATGGAGCTGGAAAATCTACTTTGATGAAGATTATAACAGGATTTATTCCTCCTACAGAAGGAGATGTTTTTCTAAATGGGATGAATGTCCTTGAGAATCCGATGGAAGTAAGAAAAATCTTGGGATATCTTCCTGAACAGAATCCGCTTTATCAAGATATGTATATTGTTGAGTTTCTGAATTTTATAGCTGGGATTTATAAAATTCCCAATAGGATTCAGCGAATTGAAGAAGTGATTTCTTTAACAGGTTTGGAACCAGAAATTAGTAAGAAAATAGGAGCATTATCTAAAGGTTATAAGCAACGTGTTGGTTTAGCACAAGCAATTATTCATGATCCTGAAATTCTAATCTTAGATGAGCCAACTTCAGGATTGGATCCAAATCAAATTATTGAAATTAGAAATCTTATTCAGAATTTAGGTGAGAAGAAAACAGTAATGTTGTCTACTCACATAATGCAGGAAGTTGATGCTATATGTGATAGAATTGTTATTCTAAATAAGGGTAAGATTGTTGCAAATGATAGTACTCAAGGTGTACACGAACTTGGACAAGCAGATTCTGGAATTTTACTTGTTGAATTCCGAGATGGAATTAATACAGATAGGATAGAAAAGATAAATGGAGTCCGTAAAGTAATGAGGTTCGAGGATAATAAATTTGTAATTGATTTTGACTCAAAAACAGATATCAGACAAGATTTATTTAATCTTGCAGTAAAAATGAATAATATTGTTTTAAGCCTTCAGTTAAAAGAGAAAACTCTCGAGGAAGTTTTTAGTGAATTAACCAACTCAAAATTATAAATCTAAATAAACTTCAATTAATTCAGTGTAAGTTTTTGGATGTAATGAGACATTTTTTATCATTGCTGGAATAAGAACAGTTTCTCCTGTTTTTAAAGTAGTAATATCTTCGCCAGTTTTAATTATTAACTCTCCTTTTACACAGTAATAGATTACAAACGAATCAATATTATAATAATCTTTTTCTAGATTATTCATTATTGGAAGAAAGTTCAATGTGAAGTTTTCACTTTTTAATATTTTGTTTGAATTATCAGGTTTTCTCTCATAATCTTCGGTGAGTTTGATAGACTTTTTATAATCCAAAACATCCTTGGCTAATTCAAGATGCAATTCACGATCTGTTCTTCCATAGTCATATAACCTATATGTAACATCAGAGGTTTGCTGGATTTCGAGAATCATATTTCCTTTTCCTAAACTATGAATTCTACCTGCAGGAATGTTATATACCTCAGAACTTTTAATTATTGGTTGATTAACAATATTGTCTAAAGTATTATTTTTAATTGCATCAGTTAATTCATTAAAATTTGTCTTGTTTTTAAACCCAGTTATGAGTTTAGAGTCTTTTTCGCTTTCGAGAATATACCATATTTCTGATTTTCCTCTAGAATCATGTCTTTCTGCAGCTACTGTATCATTTGGGTGAACCTGAACAGAAAGATTCTCTCTGGCTTCAATTATTTTAACAAGAATTGGGAATTCATAACCGAATTTTTCAAATACTTTGTCTCCAACTAAATCTCCAAGATAAACTTCGATTAGTTCTTCTAAAGTGTTATCTTTCATAAAGCCATTTTCCACAATTGAGACATCTCCTTCTACACCAGATATTTCCCAGCTTTCGCCACATTTCTCAGGAATGGAATTGTCATTTTTTAGAGATTTGATTTTTTCTCCTCCCCAGACTTTTTGTTTATAAATTGACTTGAATTTAATTGGATATAACATTGTATTGAAATTTTTATTATTTTTAAATGTCAAAATTAGAAAAAAATCAGATAAAAAAAAGCACTATGTTAATTGTAGGAATTGCAGGAGGTACCGGATCAGGTAAAACAACAGTTGTAAGGAAAATTATTGAAAAGTTACCAAAGGGGAGTGTAACTGTAATTCCTCAAGATTCTTATTATCGAGACAATAGTCATCTTCCAATTGAAGAGAGACAAAAGATAAATTTCGACCATCCAGATGCGATAGAATGGCCGTTATTAATAGATCATATTGAGAATTTAAAAGAACTAAACTATGTAAAGCAGCCAATTTACTCTTATTTAACATGTGTAAGAAGTGAAGAAACGATATTAATTAATCCTAGTCCAGTGGTTATTATTGAAGGAATACTTGTGCTTGGGAATAAAAAATTGAGGGACTTGATGGATTTAAAAGTATTTGTTAGTGCTGATGCTGATGATAGATTATCGAGAGTAATTCAAAGAGATATAATTGAAAGAGGACGATCTGTGTCAACTGTTTTAGATAGATATGAAAGAACGGTTAAACCATCTCATTTACAGTTTATTGAACCAACAAAGAGATATGCAGATATAATTGTTCCTCAGGGAGGAGCAAATCGCGTTGCTATTGATTTACTGACAAAATTTATTTTACAAAACCTAAGCTAATACCATGAAAAATCTAAACTTTAACGAAATTATGTTTCTTGATATAGAAACTGTACCAATGTACGCTGATTTTAGCGAGGTTCCGAAAAATTTCCAAAAACATTGGGATAAAAAATCTTCTTATTTTCGTTCAGAAGATGAGAGTGCATCTGACGTTTATCAACGAGCAGGTATTTATTCGGAATTTGGAAAAATTGTATGCATATCTGTTGGTATGACAATGGCAGATAATAAATTTAAAGTAAAATCCTTTGCAGGAGAAGATGAGAAAGCATTACTTATTGATTTTGCAAATATGCTTAATAATTGGGATCCCTCAGGATATAAATTATTATGTGGGCATAACTTAAAAGAGTTTGATGTTCCTTTTATTGCTCGTAGAATGTTAGTAAATGGTTTACAATTACCAAAATCTATTAATATTGCAGGTAAAAAGCCTTGGGAAGTGAATCATATTGATACACTAGACCTTTGGAAATTTGGTGACTATAAGCATTTTACTTCTTTAGCGCTGTTAGCGGATTTGTTTGAAATCCCAACTCCAAAAGATGATATCGATGGAAGCCAAGTTGCAGAAGTTTATTATTCAGAAAAGGACATAGCAAGAATAGCGACTTATTGTGAAAAAGACGTATTATGCGTAGCAAACTTGTTATTGAAGTTCGAAGGTAAGCCAATAATTGCTATGGAAGATATAGTAAAAGCTTAGTCTATTACCAACATTGCATCACCATAAGTTCCAAATCTGTACTTCTCTTTAATTGCAATATCATAAATATTCAACAGATTATTATATCCTGCAAAAGCAGCAACTGTCATCATTAAAGTAGTTTTTGGTAAATGGAAATTAGATATCAATGCATCCGGAACCATAATTTCGTGTGGAGGGAAGATAAATTTATTTGTCCATCCATCAAACGGTTTTACATATCCACTTGTAGTAACAGAGCTTTCTAGTGTACGAAGAACTGTAGTTCCAACAGAACAAACTTTACGTTTTTCTTCCTTAGCTTTGTTTATCAGATTAGCAACTTCTTGGTCAATATGAATCTCTTCAGAATCCATTTTGTGTTTTGTGAGATCTTCAACGTCAACATTTCTAAAGTTTCCAAGACCTACATGAAGAGTAATAAAACCAAAATCAACACCTATGATTTCAAGCCTTTTTAGTAACTCTCTACTAAAGTGCATTCCTGCAGTTGGTGCAGCAACTGCCCCTTCGTTTTTAGCATAAATTGTTTGATATCTTTCTTTGTCGTCTTCGTTAACTTCACGTCTAATAATGTGAGTAGGTAAAGGCGTTTCACCTAACGAGTGTAAAGTTTTCTTAAACTCTTCATATTCATTATCAATTAAGAAACGTAATGTTCTTCCTCGTGAAGTTGTGTTGTCAATGACTTCTGCAACCAGTTCGTCATTTTCGCCAAAATATAATTTATTTCCAATTCTGATTTTTCTAGCAGGATCAACGAGTACATCCCATAATCTTTGTTCTTTATTTAATTCTCTTAATAAAAAGACCTCTATTCTTGCTCCAGTTTTTTCTTTATTCCCGAAAAGTCTTGCAGGAAAAACTTTTGTGTCATTAAAAATCATGACATCTTTTTCATCAAAATAATCTTTAAGGTCTTTAAATTGTTTATGTTCAATTTCACCTGTTTTCTTATGAAAAACTAAAAGTCTTGATTCGTCTCTATTTTCAGCTGGATTTAAAGCAACCAGCTCTTCAGGTAAATTGTAACCAAATTGTGATAATTTCATTTTGTTATTTTAAGTATAATATTAAACTTGTCCTTATAATACTGATAAAACTGGAAAAAGTTACATTTTGTTTAAAAAATCTATAAATTCATTAAGATTTAGTGCATCATCAATAGTAAAGTTTCCGCTCTGGGTTCGCCTAAGATAATACAAAAACGCTCCGTTGTCAAGTCTTTTTCCAAAATCATCTGCAATGGACCTGATGTAAGTTCCTTTACTGCAATGGATTGACATGGTAATGTCAGGCATGTTGATTTTTTCTAGTTCAATTTTTGAAATGTTAATTTCGCGAGATTTTAATTTTACTTCTTTTCCTTTTCGTGCATATTCGTATGCTCTTTTTCCATTAATTTGTATAGCCGAGTATACTGGAGGAGTTTGTTCCATTTTACCTTCAAAAGATTTTGCTACAGAAATAATATCTTCTTCTTTGATTTTGCTAATATCAAATTCTTTGTCAATTTCTGTTTCCATATCAAAAGAAGGGCGAGTTGCACCTAATCTGATTGTTGCCTGATAAATTTTATTTTCGTTTTGTATAGATTCAATTGTTTTGGTTGCTTTCCCTGTACATATAATTAATAAACCTGTGGCAAGAGGATCTAACGTGCCAGCATGTCCAACTTTAATTTTCTTATTGCCAGTAATATTTCGAAGTTTCCATCTAATCTTATTAACTACATCGAAAGACGACCAAGTTTTAGGTTTGTCAATCAAGATTACTTCGCCTGCTTCAAAATCAGGAACTTTATTATAGTTAAAGACTTCTACCATTAGCTAAGAAAAAATATAGAAATTAATCCCATGATTAAACAGTAAATAGCAAACCAAATTAGTTTTCCTTTTTTAACAATGTTTATCATTATCTTGCATGCAAATAATCCAGAAAGGAAAGCGCCCAAAAATCCAATAAGCATAGTAGATATCGATAGGCCAGAAGATGAAAATTCTCCTCCCGTTAAATCGAGAAAGTTTTCTCCTAATATTGGAATAAGAACCATTAGGAATGAGAATTTTGCAATTTCTGTTTTCTTTGTTCCAAGCATTAAGCCAGTTGCAATAGTTGCTCCTGAACGAGAAATGCCAGGGAAAACAGCAAATGCCTGAGCTATCCCAATTAAAAATGAATCGACATAGCTAATTTTTTTTGTATTATCCCTTTTGAAAAAGAACGTAAACGATAAAAGTAAAGCAGTGACTAATAACATACTTCCAACAAAGAATAAATTACCACCACTAAATAATGTTTTTACCTGATCTTTAAAAAGAAGTCCAACTATCATTACGGGAATCATAGAGACGACAATCTTGAAAATATATTCTGTCTCTTCGTTGTATTTAAATTTGAATAAACCTTTAAGAAGGTTTAGGATTTCTTTGTAAAAAACAACTATTGTGCTTAGTACTGTTGCTCCATGAACTAAAATGCTAAAATAAAGATTTTCTTCGCCTTCTATTCCAAAAAGAGCTTTGCCGATTTCTAAGTGAGCACTGCTACTAACAGGCAAAAATTCTGTTAATCCCTGAACAATGCCAAGGATTAAAGCTTCAAACCACTCCATATATGTTTACTTTTTTTTAGGTTTCCAGACAATAGCAAAAATTTCAATAATAAATCCTAATAGTATTACTATAGGAGCAAGAGTGATTCGTCTGAAACTAAAAATATCGGGATTGAAAACAGAAGGATCTTCGCTTTTACCACCAGAAAGTAATAGGTAGCCTATAATGATTACTAGAAATCCAGCAGCAATTAGTATGTAATTTATTTTACCAAGAACAAATTTTGATTGTTGTTCTTCTGTGTTGTTTAGTTCTTTAGTGTTTTTATCCATTTTTAGTAATATAAGTTTGTTGATTTTAATCGTAAATACTTGTTTATTGAGAAAAATGTTGAAATAACTGATAATAATACCCCAGACACAATAACCCCAGCAAATAAAATTGCTAATGTTTTAATATTAATGATGTTAAGCATTTCTCCAATTTGATCATTCATAACATACACAATTAATATAAGAATAGTAATTGCGATTATTGAACTTAAGAATCCTTGTAAAGCTCCTGAAAGAATAAACGGTTTTCGTATGAAATTCTTTTTAGCTCCTACAAGTTTCATGGTGTTAATGATGAATCTTTTTGAGTAAATCATTAAGCGAATTGTATTGTTTAACAAAGCAAACGAAATTAAGAAAAGAGCAGCACTAAATAATAATAAGATGATACTTATTTTCTTAATATTGTCGTTAATTAAATGTACCAGATTATGCTGATATGAAACTTCTGAAACCAAATTTGTATCTGTTAAAAAATAAGTCTCAAGCATTTGGATGCTATCAGGATTTGCATAGTCGGCATTTAAGTATACATTAATAGTTGCAGGTAATGGATTAAACTCTAAAGTTGTAAGAAAATCCTCCCCTAACTCTTCCTGAAGAGAAGCAGCAGCTTCTTCTTTTGTGATATATTCGGTAGACTTTATAAAATCGTATGTGTCAAGAGTTTTTTGATATTGTTTGATATCTGGCTCTTTAACTTCTTCTTTCATTAGAAGAGAAAAACAAAGATTTTCTTTTACATGGTTTGATAATACCTGAGCGTTTAGAATCAACAATCCAACTATTCCAAGTAATAGAAGAACAAGAGATATACTAATCAATGAGGTAATATATGCCCCACGAATTTTGCTTTTTATGTTTGATTTCTTTTTCATTTACTTTATCAGGATTTTCTTAGTAAACGTGTTGTTTTCGCATTTGGCTTTAATCATGTAAACACCTTTTGCAAAAACACTTAGGTCTAACGATGCATTATCAGAATTTATTGCAAAAGTTTCTACAAGTTCACCAATTACATTATAAATTTCGATTTCAGAAATTAGTTCATCATCTGATGAAATATTAATTATTCCATTTGTCGGATTAGGATATACTACAAATAATGGCTCTGTACTATTTTCTGAAATACTTGAATCATCCCAGAATGTAACTATTATTGTGTCTGTAGCTGTACAGCTGTTCTCAGCAGTTGCAGTTAACCAAAACTCATGATCTCCAACTCCGTAACTTGAGCCATAAATACTTAAAATTGAACCCTGGAAGCCTGTATTCCACAGATATGATGGGTATTCTTCTTCGATTCCAATATCTACGAAAGAACTAACAGGAGCTGTAAGGTCTTCTCCTAAATCAATATCAATTGGTTCTTTAATTTCAACTATAACGCTTTCAGATGTTGTGCAACCGTGTGAGTCACCAGAAACTGTAACAGCATACGTGCCAGGATCTGTAATATTAATTGATGATGTTGATTGAGGAGGAGTAGTATTCCAAACATAATCATATCCTCCTTGTCCAGCATCTAAAATAAAAGAGCCACAAGAAGTAATGCTTCCGGATTCAAATATAATATCATGATATGGATGATACTCAACAACTATCGTATCTTTTGTTTTACAGTAATTTTCACCTGTTACTTCTAGAACAAATGTCCCTCCTAGTTGAACACTTAAGGTGTCTTGATAACTAAATCCGTTATTCCAGTTATAGTGGACATAATTTCCTACAGCAGTAAGCATTATAGTTTCTCCATCGCATAAATCAATATCATCGCCAAGGCTCATAACAGGAGCAGGATTAATAATGACATCAACTGTGTCGGTATATACTGTTGCGCAAGAATTTGAAGCAACACAATAATACTCTCCAGCCATTGAAGCATCGATATATATAATATTTAAAACAGTATCATTTTCTCCAGATATAGGAGAATTGTTAAGATACCACTGCAATGTGTAATTTTCTCCTTGTGCATCCATGATTAAGTTAAGTGTGTCATGTTCGCAAATAGTTTGGTCGATAGGATTCCAGGTAATTGCTGGCTCTGTTCCAATAGATAATTCGGCTTCTGCTGAATCATCATATCCACAAATATTTGAAACTCTACAAAAGTATATGCCTGTTTGATTTACCTGCGCAGCTGGGTATTCTAACATACTGTTTATTTGACCAGATACAGGAGATTCATTTCTGTACCATAAATATGCTAATGGTTCAGAGCCATCAGCATCTATTATCATAGATGCATATTCTCCAACACAAACAGTTTCATTCACTGGGTGTGTTGTTATTTCAGGGAAAGATAAAATTGATATGTCAACGGTGTCAGTAGAAATATCTGCACAAGAATTTGATAATATGCAGTAGTAGTTCCCAGAGTTATCAGGTTCTGCTATGGCTGTAAAATCTTCTTCAGATCCAATTATGGTTGATGTTTCCTCAATATACCATTCAAATGTAATTGGTTCTGTACCTGCATAGCTAATATCAATAAGTAATTCTTCTTGTTCGCAAATTTCAATGCTTTCAGGTTGTAGAGTGATTACTGGAGGAGTGTTAACAATTACTTCGGCATCGTTAGTAATGGTAAAACCACACATATTGCTTACGTGACAAGAGTAGATTCCTGCTTGCCCTTCTGTTATTGAACTTATTGTCATGTCTTGTGTTTCATCTCCAGAAATATTAGTTCCAGTAATATCTGCTCCATTAAAAAGCCATTGATATAATAATGGTTCAGATCCTGTTGCTTTTGTTACTAGAGATATATCGTTACCGACACAAGTCGTTTCTTCAAGGGGATGTTGGGTTATTTCTGGAGCTATTAAGGTTATAATCTCAGCGGAATCTGTGTAAACAGTACCACAAATATTTGTTATTTCACAATAATAATGAGCTGTGTCATTAGCAATAAGTTCAACAGTTAAATGCATGTTGGTTGAATCAGGAATAAGAGTGTTTGTTTCGTCGTACCACTGGTAAGAGCACTCTGTCGTAGCAGTAGCTGATGCATAAAGAGTAATATCTGTACCTAAGCATTGGTTGTTGCTTATAGGTTGTCCAGTAATAACTGGAAAGGTGTTTACGGTTGCATAAATTCCGTTACTAGTGTCATTGTTACAAACATTATAAGCTATAAGTTTGTACTCAATTGAGTGGGGGTATGATGGAGCAGGTATTGTAAGTGTAGGTGATGTTTCACCTGTAATAAAATTTTCATCAGCTAACCACATGTAGTTTAAAAAATCACCTTCAGCAATTGCTGAGAATTCAACATCTTCGCCTTCGCATATCGTTTGTGATGTTGGCTGAGTAGTAATGTTTGCATGTTCTACAATATCGATGCCAACAGCGTCTGAAGTTATGTTTCCACAAGCATTAGAAATTTCACAATAATATGATCCTTCATCTGAAATCTGAGCATTTGATATCTGGTATTCATTTGAGTATCCAAGAAAGTTAGATCCATTATACCAACTAACATAGGATTGTTCACCTGTGAAATCAACCTCGATTAGATTATCAGTTCCAATACAGACTAAATCATTTTCTGTTGTTATTTGATTTATTACAGGAATATTACTTACAATATATAATTCACATTCGTCACTTGTTACACTTCCTTCTCCATTTGAAACATCACAAGTGTAAATGCCAGCATCTGCAAGTGTTAGGGATGCAAAGTTAAGGGTAGATGAGTTTGTTCCTGTTGCTACTCCGTCAATATACCATTGGTAACTTAATGGCTCAGCTCCTGTTGCATTTACTTTTATGAATGTAGAGTTATTTATACATTCAGTAATGTTGTGATTGGGCTGAGTTGTTATTGTCGGTGCTTGTGAGTAAGCTTTGTTAACAATAATAAAAGATAATATTGAGAAAAAAATCGAAAAAAATAGTTTGTTTCTGTTCATTACAATACATATAATTATTAATAATTCGACAAAATACTTAAAAAATCATATTGAGGTGAAATTTTGGTTGACTATTTTTGAACAAAGTTTTGTGAACTTTGTGTGTATAAACATCTTGAATTAAAATAGAGATTTATCTTGAAGAAAAGTTGAGCGTTCATAGTACTCATCAGTTCTTAACTCGGTTTTCTTAGATGCTTGAACAGCAAGTTCGTCACAACGATTGTTCTCAACATTGTTAGCATGACCTTTTACCCAGACAAATTTCACTTTGTGATTTTTGTAAATGTTAATAAAACGTTTCCATAAATCAGGATTTTTGACCTTTTTAAAATCTTTTTTTATCCAAGAGCTAATCCAATTTTGATTTATAGCATCTGAGACATACTTAGAGTCTGTGTATACAGTAACATCCGAATCAGGGATTTTCAAAGTCTCAAGTGCAATAATAACAGCCAGTAATTCCATTCTGTTATTAGTCGTTTTTTTAAATCCTTCAGACATTTCTTTTCTATGTGTACCAGAAAGAAGAACAATGCCGTATCCTCCAGGACCCGGATTGCCTCTGGCTGCTCCATCTGTATATATTGAAACTCTTGGCATTACCGATGTTTTGTTAAAATTATTATTATCTGGTTACTAAAATTTTCTTAGTTACTTTCTCGGTTTCAATGATCATATTTACAAAATATAATCCGACAGGTAGTTCAGATATGTCATAACTGATTTCGCCTTTTCCAGAGATTTGTTCGTCAGATATTAAAAGTTTTCCTGTTTGGTCAAAAATTTGAATTTGAATTTCAGTTCCAAAAGTAATATAGCCAGTGTTAATATTGATAATGTTATTTGTGGGATTTGGATAGATTTGGATATTTTTCTCTGTTTCGAAAGTTTCAATGTCAACAATACAAGCTTCTGCAGAGATTGCGCTTGAAGTAGTGATGCCAAATTTTTCAGTGGCAGTATTCCATATTGAATTTGTTTGAACATAAAGAGTGTTAGCTCCAGAAGAACCTCTATTTGGAGCAATGCTTACAGCAAAGTTGTCATCACTAATGTTGTCGCCATTTGTGTCAACATAATTAATTTTATAACCAATAAAAAATGGTCCGTCAACAGTAATCGGAGTAGATAAGTTAATTGGGAAAACGAAATTTTCATGTATGTTACGTATGAAGATTTTCTTTTCAAATAAAACTTCTTCAGGATATGTAGTGCTTCCATCCCAAATATAAAAAGTTACATAAGAGTTATATTCTCCATATTCTGCTACTGATACAGGGACTAATATTTGATTTATTTGATCAAATGAGTATTGCTCGAACTTTTCAGCATATATTCTTGTTTTTTGACCATTATGACCTCCAATTTTACCCCAGGTTCCACTTACGTTAGGTGAATTTGGGATTTCTGAATCTCCAATGTTGGTAATAGGTTCACAATATTCTGATATTGGGCCAGAGAATACTAAAATATAGCCTTCTTTAAGTATGTAGTCTGTTCCGCAAGCATTATTTACTGATAGAGATACATCATAATATGTTTGATTTGATGAGTTGTATTCAATGCCATCAATTGTGTTGGATACTGCAGAATATGTTGGGTATCCACCGTCGAAATACCAGTTCCATGTAGTTGGATTGTTTAGCGATTTGTCTTCAAAATAAACAACAGTTCCAGAACGAATTAATCTTTGAGATGCAGAAAAATCGGCAATCGGCATAGTAACACATGGGTCTGTCTCAGCAACAACTATGTAGTCTTCGCGTCTAATTGTATCAATCCCCATATTGCTTTCAACGATAAGCACTACATCGTATGTGCCAGGCATAGTATATAAGATGCTAAATGGGTTTTGTATTGTTGATGTATTTGGTTCAGCTCCTTCAAAGTACCAATCCCAAATATATGGATTCCCTGAACTTATATCACTAAAGTTAATATAATCACCTGGTGCAATATAAACTCTGTCTGCCATAAAGTTAGCAACAGGAGGTACAGTTGCAGCAGGAATGACGTTAATATATTCAATCTTTACTTCTCCATCCTGCGCTCCTTCTTCATCTTCTACAGTTAATTCTACTCTATATAATCCTACTTCTGTATATGCAATTGGAATTGGGGTTTCGTCATTAGAAGAGTTAGGAAGTCCTCCCTCAAAAACCCAAGCATAGCTTGTAAATGGTCCGTTTTGAGATAAATCTGTGAAGTTTACTGTGCTGCCTACTGGTATTGTAGTATAGTCTGCTTTAAAGTTAGCAATTGGAGTCTCTGTATTTTCTTCGACAGTGATACATCCAACAATTACCTCAGTATTAATGTCACTTCCGTTTTGGACTTCTAAAATTACATCATAAACTCCTGCATAGTAGTAGCATATACTTGATGGGTTTTGCTCCTCAGAAATTACTGTTTGTGAGCCTGGAAAACTCCATTGCCAAAAAGTAGGATTTCCTGTGCTCATATCTGTGAAATCAATACAGTCTCCAGCAGTTATTGTGTAAATTGATGCAATAAATGCAGCATCTAAATCTTCTTTTGTGTTTTTTTGTGAAAATAAACTATTAGCAGTAAATATTGTTAATGCGATAATAATAAAACTTAATTTTTGCTTGAACGTCATCATATCAATAAGTTATGTGTTAAACATGTCAGGTAACTTACAAAGATAAGCTTTCTTGAAAAATAAATTATAAAAAAAGTCTAATTTATTAACAATCTATTTTTGATTGCATAATTTATTTTTTGCTGATTCTTTTTCAATATCACTGAGATTGTTATTTTTGTATCAAATTTAAAATATTACATTATGGCAACTACAGCAGATATTAAAAACGGACTAACAATTGAATTTAATGGTAAATTGTTTCAAATAGTTTATTTTCAGCACGTTAAGCCTGGTAAAGGGCCGGCCTTTGTTAGGACGAAATTGAAGAATTTAGATAATGGTAGAGTTATAGACAATACTTTTACTGCAGGAGTAAAATTAAATACTGTTAGAATTGAAAGACATGCTTATCAGTATTTATACAAAGATGACATGGGGTATAATTTTATGCATTTAGAAACTTTTGAGCAGGTTCCAATGCAAGAATCTTTAATTGAAGGAGTTGAGTTTCTTAAAGAAGGGCAACATGTAGAAATCGTTTTTCATGCAGAAGAAGAAAAACCTCTAAGTGTTGAATTACCTGCTTTTGTAGTAGTAGAAGTGACTTATACTGAGCCAGGTTTAAAAGGTGATACTACAACAAATGCCTTGAAACCAGCTACTATTGAAACAGGATCAACAATTATGGTTCCTCTATTTATTGAAATAGGTGAGATGATTAAAGTTGATACTAGAACAAAAGAGTATGTAGAAAGAGCAAAATAATTATTGCTAAAAATAATAATACTGACGATTGCTGTGTTGCAGTATTTGTCAGAAAAAAAATCTTATATGCAAGCAGGTATATCAAAATATTTATTATTGATTACCTGCTTTTCTATTTTTTTTAGTTATATATCTTATTCTGAGAATAATGTAGATAGTTTGCTGATTAAATTACAGAATAAGAATCTGGATCCACTTGATGAGGCAAATTTATACTTTGATGTTGGAAAAACATATTTTGAGCTTGGCGATTATCCTACGGCTCTTCAAAATGCAAGTATTGCTTTAAATCAGTTCGAAAAAATAAAGCAAAATAGACAGTATTCTCTAACACTTAAACTTATAGGTGATATATACTCTGATGTAAATGATTTTGATAAATCTTTAGAGTACTACTTTGATGCAATGTATTATGCAGAAAGAGTTGGAGATGATGAGGTGATTGCTGGGTTAAATGCTGAGATAGGAAAGTTATTTGTTAAGATTTTGGAGTTTGAAAAGGCTTTGGGGTACTATAAACTGTCAATTTCATTTTATGAGAGTAATCAGGATAAGTACTCAGGATTTCTTGTAACTAATTACGCAAATATTGGAGTGGTATATGCAAATCTAAATGAGCTTGAAAACGCATTAGTTTATTTTGAAAAAGCATATCACTTGTATCCTGAAGATGATTATGTAAATAGAGGAGGGGTTCTTAATAATATTGGTGCTTTAAAATATAAAAAGAAAGAGTTTGATGAAGCAATGCAATATTATATTAATGCCTATAATATGTTTGTGATTGCAGAGGCAGAGAATGGAATTGGTATTTCACTTTTCAATATTGCTCAGATTCTCCTCGAAACAAATGATAACTATAAGGCTGAAGAGTATTTTCAAAAGTCTATTCCATACCTTGAGAGTGCAGGTGAACTATTTTATCTTTATAAATGTTATCAACAGCTTAGTGATTTTAACGAACTTAGAGGGAATGTTGAGGAGAGTCTAAAATATCATAAACTATATTCTGTAACAAAGGATAGTATTATGAATGTTGAGACAATTAATAAAATCTCAAGTCTGCAAATGCAATATGAGATTAGGAAAGTGGAACATAAAATTCAAATACTTGAGAAAGATGCAAAATTAAAACGGATAAAAGAATATGTTTTATGGGGCAGTATCGCTTTGATAATAATAATAAGTAGCTTATTGTATTTTAATTTACGAAACAAGATTAAAAATAATAAGCTTAATCAAAAAATTCTTTCACAAGAAAAAGAGAAGTTGGAGAAAGAATTAGAATATAAAAATAAAGAGTTGGAGAATTTTGCATTACATATTGTGCAAAAAAATGAGTTGTTAAATTCTTTGAGAGATGATATTAAGAGTGTTGGTCAGGATTTTGGAAAACTGAAAGATGTACTAATGAAAATTAACCAGAATTTGTATTTGCAAAAGGATAGGGAAGAGTTTCATTCACATCTTGAAAAAATTCATGAGTCATTTTTCTTAAAGCTTAACGAAAGATTTCCTGAATTGACACTAAATGATAAAAGACTTTGTGCTTTGTTGGCTATTGACCTGTCTACTAAGGATATAGCAGCGATTGTTAACATATCTCCCGATAGTGTAAAGAAAAGCCGATATAGATTAAGAAAGAAGCTTGGAATTGAAACTGAAGATAATTTGGCTAAGTTTCTGAAAAATCTCTAAAATCCTATTATTGTTAATGATGTCTACTGTACTCTTAGTAATTATTATTGTGATTTAGCTTTTTTAATATCTCTGTATTTGTCTAATACAATAGGTTTATGTTGTATTTAGCTTTGGTGAACTATTTTGTCTAATGTCCACCTGCTGTCCTCCATGTAATTTGTAGTTGAGTTTTGATTTACAGTATTTTTGTACTGTGATTTAAATATAACTATGCCATGAAGAGATTTTTTGTACTTTTATTATCATTATTCATTTACTCAATAGGTTTTGCGCAAACAACATTCAATAGCACAGGATCTACATCCATTGCTACCAACTATGTGAACTATTACAATGATATTACTGTGTCAGGTGTTGGTGTAATAACAGTTGGTGGTACAGAGCTCAGTAGCGTAACGATTAACATTACACACACTTATGATAGCGATCTGGATATATACCTTATTTCACCAGATGCCACTCAAATAGAACTATCAACAGATAATGGCAGTAGTGGTAATAATTACACGAATACAGTTTTTTTAGATGATGGAACGACAAGTTGTGTAGGACAAAGTGCGCCCTTTACTGGTACTTATAAACCAGAATCTGGAACTATGGCATCATTGAATAACGGACAAAATGCTGATGGTACATGGCGTCTGAGAGTATATGACGATGCCAGTGGTGATGTCGGGACAATTGACAGTTGGAGTATTATCTTTACTCCACCGCCAACATGCCCGATACCAACAGCAATATCATCATCTGACATAACTGATGTGACAACTAACATAAACTGGACATTAGGAGGTAGCGAAACAAAATGGGATATAGAGTATGGTGTTATGCCATATTCATTTACAGGTACACCAACAGTATCTAATATAACAGGAAGCCCTGAAACATTAGCTAGTTTATCACCAAATACAACCTACGAATATAAAGTACGTGCTGATTGCGGAGGAGGAGATGAAAGCATTTGGGTAGGGGCTTATAGCTTCACAACTGCATGTGGAGCGATGGCAGCAACATTTTTAGAGAATCTTGATGTTCTCAGTACTCCCGATTTACCACAATGCTGGTCAGAAATCGGAGATGTTGTCACCAGATCTTCAACTTATTATTCTTCTCCCAATTGTGCAGAACTATATATAGCAGAATACTTAATTTCACCCGAATTAAGCGACTTAACAACAGGATTAAACCAGATAAGGTTTTATGCACGTGGTTGGAGTAGCGGCGTAGTTTTATCGGTCGGAACAATCACAGACCCCGCTGATGATGCTACATATACTGAGGTTGGGTCAATTTCTCTTACATCAGGCTATACTGAATATATAGTACCATTTTATTCAACATCTGATAATTATTTTGTATTCAAATACTCTTCAGGTTCTTCTGTTATGTTAATTGATGATATTGTTTATGAGCCTCAGCCTACCTGTCCTAATCCATCAGACATATCAGCATCCAGCATAACAGGATCAACTGCCAATATAAGTTGGGTACAAGGAGGAAGTCCTTCAGAATGGGATATTGAATATGGAATTAAACCACACACATTTGATGAAAGTGAGGACGTGAATAATACATCTGATAATCCTCACCAGTTAACAGATCTGTCAAGTCTTACCACATATGAATACAGAGTTCGTGCAGATTGCGGCAGCGGTGACAAAAGCGAATGGAGTCAGATACATGAATTTACAACTACCTGCGCCACCCTGACCCCGGTAATATTGCCTTTTACTGAAGACTTTGAAGCAACAGGTAATACACAGTTTGATGACGGTTATTTCCATTGTGCAACAAACCACATGTGGTATTTGGATACGGACAATGCAAATGGCAGAGTAAAGTATGGTAGTGATGCAATAATTGCCAATGAAGGCTCAGGTGCATTAACAATGGATGCTTCTATCAGTACATGGGTGACAAATTATGCAATTATGACTGTTGACCTTAGCAGTTATTCGGTAGCAAGTGATTTGTACTTATCATTTGACTATACAGATCATTCTGATGCTGATGATACGGATGACAAAGTTTGGATAAGAGGTAGTGATAGTGATGCCTGGACAGAGATATATGATTTCAATCACTCCTCTGTTACCAATGGCATATACAATAGTGTAATTGATCTGGATATTATAACAACTTTAGGAACTCAAACACCTTCTTCAACTTTCCAGATTAAATTTGGATGGAGAGGTTATGGTTCTGCAAGCTCTTCGACTTGTTGTGAAGGTGTTACTTTTGATAACATTAGTATATACACTTGTCCTAAACCATCAGATTTAACAGCTACAAATATTACCGGTTCAACTGCTGATCTTAGTTGGTCTGCAAACGGGTCTTCAACCTGGGATATTGAAATTGGTACAGTCGGATTTTCTCCAACAGGAACACCAACACATATCGGAGTTTGGAACTCATATACAATGTCGGATTTATTGCCTGAAACTTCATACGACTATTATCTCAGAGCTGATTGTGGTGGAAGTGATTATAGCCAATGGGTCGGGCCGTATAATTTTATAACAACAGTAAGTTGCCCTGAACCATCTGTAGGCACAGTCACAAATATTACAACAACAACTGCCGATTTAGGATGGATAAACGGTGGTATTGAGACAATATGGGATATAGAGCTTGGACAGGATAATTTTATTCCGACAGGGACTCCAACCCAGACAGGAGTTATTTCAAATCCATTTCATCATACTGGGTTAACCCCTGGAACAGATTATGACTTTTATGTAAGATCATATTGTGGAGTTGGTGATGAAAGTACATGGGAAGGGCCGTATAGCTTTACAACAAATCTTCTTGTCGGACAGGTGTATGTTACTGCTTCTGCCGGTACAACAAGTGGGGTGTATAATACCCTGAAAGAAGCATTTGATAAAATAAATGATGGGACACATCAGGGTGCAATTGATATCGAAATTGGTGCCAGTGAAGGTGAAACAATTACAGAAACCGCAGCAGCTTCATTAAATAATAATGGTGTTGGTGCTGCATCATACACTTCAATAGTAATTACTCCTGGGGCAGCAAATATTAAACTGGTATCTTCTATTGTCGGATCATGTTGTGTGCCTACAGGAACAATCGCATTAAATGGCTGCGAGAATGTGGTAATAGACGGCAGGCAAAATGGCATTGGTGAAAATATCGATTTAACAATTGAAAATACTGCAACAAGTACATGGGGTTCTGCAATTGCATTTATTGCTGCTTCTCATGACACAGTGAGATATTGTACTCTGAAATCAGGGAATACTGCAAGCTCTGGTTATGGAACAGTATCTTTTTGTGACAATAATGTTGGAGGTGGAGCGGGGGCTAGTTTTAACTTGCTCGAAAACTGTAAGATAACAAAAAGTGGTACCAATATTCCGCGACATGCAATTGGTGGCGACGGGGCATCAGGTAGAGAAAACTATAATAATACTATCAGGGGGTGTGATATTTATGATTTCGAAGAGTTTGGAATATTTTTAGGAAGTTCATCATCCTCCGAAGGATATAACAGAGGATGGATTATTGAAGGAAATGATATTTATCAGACAACAGCATTTGCAAATATGTTTAAACCCCAAATAGGTATTTGTATTGGATACCCATACTCATCTGGCTCTTCTGGGAATCAGGAAAACGGAACGTTTACAATTAGAAATAATACTATTGGTGGTAATGGGTCCGGAGGATACTGGCAATGGAGTGGCGGGTCGTATGTTGTTGCTGGGATATATGTATATACCACATATGATGCTGATTCTGCTTACACAACCATTGATGGAAATATAATTACAAAATTTGATATTACAAGCACAAACGGAAATCTAGGGTCATCATCAAAATCAGTATTCTCAGGAATAATATCAAATAACTGTAGGACATATATTGGAAATATGTCTCGGAATATTATCGGAAACCCTAGTGAAGATGATGCTATTAAATTTGAGTCGACTAATGGTAGTGGAAATATCTACGCTATATCGATGACATCTGGTTCTAGTCAAGACAACAGAATCGTTAATAATATTATTTCTGGATTTTCAATAACAGAAGGAGCAGGAGGGATGGTATTTAAAGGAATATTTAATAATTGTGCAACGACAAATACATCAGATAGTATTTCACAAAATAATGTATCATATATAAGCACTTCTAAATGTAATTATTTCACTGGAATTGATGCAAATGGATTTATTTGTAAAAACAGAATTCGGGATATTAATTTTACCGGAACATCTGCATCATCGGAATTGATTGGTATCAGTTGGCATGGCGGAGATGTTGTTGGCAGAGGTGTTGAAAATAATGAAATTATTTTGGGACATGATAAAAATGGAACGTCAGTTGCTTCAAATTCTAATATTATTGGAATTAAATTAGGCAGAAATTCATTAGTATATTACAATAGTGTCCTTATTGAAGGTTCAGCGTCAAGCAATAATACGATTGGCATATATGTAGACTGGGCTTCGGGGACCATATTTGAAAACAATCTAGTTTACATTGAAAGAGATGGAGGCACTGGTAAGCACTATGCAATATATAATGATGTATATGGTATTGCTGGCTGGACTTCAAGCAATAATGCATATGTTATTAATTGCGGGGCAAAATCTACTAGCTATATTGGGTACTGGGATTTTACAAGTGAAGAGATCACTGATCTTGCAATCTGGCAAACGAAATCAGGTGAAAGTAATTCAATTTTTGATACTCCGACAAATCAACCCAAGAATACACTATTCCCATTTCTTGTAACTCAGGATAATCTTGATGTAGATGATCCCTCATGGTTAGAGGCAGGAACCCCGGCAACTGAAACTATTGATATTCGCAACCATCTTAGAGATCCTGTTGTACCAACAATAGGGGCATATGAAAAAGCAGAGCTTGTCTTACCTGTGGAGATAATCTCGTTTTCGGCAGATTGTATAAAAGAAGGTGTGGATTTAATATGGCAAACAGCTTCTGAAATTAATAGCGATTACTTTGTTGTTGAAAAAAGCAAAGATGCGATGTCTTGGATAGAAATAGATCAAATTCTGACTGCTGGAAATAGTAATGAGATTTTGGACTATAAGTTCATGGACAGTAGTAATAAGGAAGTGATAGAATTTTATCGACTAAAAATGGTTGACATGGATGGTTCTCATAAATATAGCGATGTAATTTCTGTTGATTGTAAAAATGAAATTAAATCAAAAATAGTTGCTTATCCAAATCCAGTTGATAATGAATTAATAATTAGTGTAATGAGTCGTGATGCTGGTGAATATGCAGTTATGATAAATAATTCCTGTGGTCAGATGTTGTACACTAAAGAGGTTAGTGTCAATCAAGTTACAGATGAAATAAGAGTAAATACAGAATGTTTTCCTGAGGGAATCTATTTACTTAATATTATTGATATCAAAACTGGCGAAATGTGGATGCATAAGATTATTAAGAAGAAACATTAAAAACTACAACTTGACATTATAAATAAAAGTCGGCTCTCAAACTTGATACACTATTTCATTTAATCAAATGAATAATCTCTCCTCTTATTGTCAATAGATATTTTTAATATTTGACATTTTCTCTTCTCTAGAGATCGACTTTTTTGTCAAGTTGTAGTTTTTAATTAATTTAATTGTAAACAATTTAAATTTAATATGGTGTTCAAATTTAGTTTCTAAAATCTATAATCTCCAGGTTTAATATGAATAGAATGTTGCTTTAATTCTTTATTTAAAGCAGAAGATTTTCCTTCTGAAAATGTATTAAGTAGATTATGAAAATCCTTGCCGTGATTTTTGTGAATTATATGACACATTTCGTGCAAAATTATATAATCTATCAAATGGTCGGGGAGTAGCATTAGCCTGCAAGATAATCGAATTTCGTTTCTTGTGTTACAGGTTCCCCATCGTGTTGCAGCAGAGCCAATAGATATTTTGCTGGCAAACAAATTGTGTTTTTCACTTAGTTGTTTATACCTGTTGTTTAAATATACCCTAGCTTCTTTTGTAAGAATTTTTAAAATGACTTTTTTAATGAAATCCTGTATTTCTAGATTGTCAAAATCAATTTTTAAAGGGTTGTAATAAAAAGTTAATGTGTCGTTTTTTAATTTTCCTTTAAAATCGATTCGGGCATCTACTTCAAATTTTATTTCCGATGCTCTGGTAATAAAAATTGAGTCGGGATTAAATCTTGCTTCGTCGACTTTTATATTAAGAATTTGTGTTTTCTCTTTAATCCAATCAATATTTTTTAAAACGAATTTCTTTCCCTCTCTAAAAGAGGTACGCATAGGAATAGTGACCAGAACTCCCTTTTCAGGATGAATTCTGATCTTTAGGTTTTTAGCATTTGATTTTTTACTGATTTGAACTAATCCAAGTTCAGGAACAGTAATTTGCTTTTGCATTACTTTTTAGATAATTTGCTTAGTTCTTCAAAGCAAGAATCTGCAGTGTTAAAAAAGTCTTTCACAATATTATTGTACTTGTCTTTAACTTCTTTCTTGCTTAATGCAGATGTGTGCTCACTTAACTGAGTAAATGCTTGTTTGCGGTGTACAATTAATTTATCGATGATTTTTGCTACAGGCTTTTCATCTTTTTCAGGATTCATATCTAAATAAATTAAACAATCTGAAATCACTTCGTGTGTTAACCAGTTTAAATCTTTTTTTAAGTCTCTTTTATTAGCCATAATCTTATTCTTTTTTTGCAAAATTAAGGTTTTAATCCGAATTTTTATAATTTTGGGGAATAAGTATTGAAATTAATGAAGTATTATTTGTTTACGCTATTGTTATTTGTGTTTTGTGCTTTTATTGCTTGTGAGTCAGGGAGTAATTCAGAAAGAGAAAATCTGCTTAATTTAGACCTAATCGAGAAAGATACTGTAGTCGATGTGATTTCTGGTTATTCTAGAGAAGATCTAATGAGTGTTTTTCTAAATGAAATTTGTAATCCTATTGATAGTTTATATCAAATTTGTCAGAAACAGATTTTAAATAATTGGGGGGAATCAGATTATAATTCAAACATGGAATTAATCGAACAAACGATAAAAATGATTGAATACAAATCGGATAAACTTGAAAAGTTTAGAGTTTATCAAGTTGATAGAAATTGTAAAAGTATGATGCTTGAATTTCTTAATCAATATAAAAAAATGATGATAGATTTTTATATCCCGATTGTGTCATATGAGTTGAGATTTGAGTCGTTAGATGAAGGCGAAAATGAAAATGTAGATTTTTTTAGGCAATTTGAGTTAAAGAAGTTAGATCAAAGGCGCTTATATGAAGAAATTTTAAAAGATTATTATTATCACCATAATCTAACCTAATAAAAAATGGTAAATTTGTGAAATGTTAAACTAAAAATAAGAAGTATGAAAAAGAATTTTTTACTAATCGCGATTTTATCGCTTGTTTTATTTGCTTGTGGTCCTGTTGAAACAACTGATACGGCTATTGATTATGATGCTGATATGATGGATGTCCAAAATGATGTTGACGAAGTTATGGTTGACCTTCTGGATGAAATTGCTTATGGTGATGCTGATGCAATTATCGATGCAGAAGAAAAAGCTGCAAATGTAATTAATGATGCGCAAGAGAGTATAGAAGAAATGGATGATTTTGATGGCAAAGATGATTACAAAAAAGCAATGCTTGATCTTGTCGAAATGTATGAAGATATACTTGAAAACGAATTTGCAGAAATCATTGATTATATGATTTATTATGATGAATTAACAGATGAAGAATGGGAATATACAACAGAGCTTGAAGACAATGCTTTAACTAAGTATGATGAGGCTTTTGCTGATTTTGACGAATTTCGTGAGGCTTTTGCTGACGAATGGGAATTCTCATTGTTGGACTAAGAATATATTAATTACAAAAAGGCTATCTTTATTGGATAGTCTTTTTTTTGTTATATGTGTTAGTAATTTGTAAATAAGTCTATTCTTTTTGTGTGCAACTATAATATACTGGTTTGCGTCTCTTGTTTGTTGAATATGTTTAATAAATTTACAAGGTTATAAAAATCACAGTATGTTATTTAATAAATTTTCTGTTAAACTTTGTTTAACATCTTTCTTTTTCTTCTTTTTTCTTTTTACTGTTAGCGCTAGTAATGATTTTGAGAATGAAATTACTAATGTAGGATTTGTTCAAAATGATGGACAAGTTAAAGGTCTTGATAATCTTTGGTTTAGTATGCATCATAGAGATATGTTTGTTTACTTTTTGTCTGACAGGATTGTATTTATAAGTCAGGAAGTAGAAAATATTCCAAACGAAAAATCACTTAATGAGTTGAGTCGAGGAAATCAAAATCTTGCTGATAAATATTCGGCTGTTACTACCGCTCATAGATTTGAACTAATCTTTAATAATTCAAATTCTAATGTTTATGTAAAGGGAGAAAATGCGTACCCGTATGAAATGGATTTTTATTTAGGGCATTGTCAGGAAGGTATCCTAAATGTAAATTCGTACAAAAAAATTAGATATGAAAATATTTATGATGGTATCGATTTAGTATTTTATCTTGATGGTGAAACCCTAAAATATCAATTTGAATTATCTGTAGGCATTTCTCCTTCTGTAATATCGTTTCAATGGGAAGGAATTGAAAATTCACATATTGATGAACTTGGAGTGCATAATTTTACAGTTGGAAATTTAAATTTAAAAGATAATGCTCCTGTTTCATTTTGTCAAAATAAAGAAATTAAGACAAAGTATAAGATTGACAATAATATAATGAGTTTCGAAGTTGATGAGTATAATGATACTGAGGAATTGATAATTGATCCAGGCTTGCTATGGGCAAGTTCTCTTGAATATAATGGCTATGGTTCTTGGGGTGCTTTAGTTACAAATTCATCTGGAGAGTTTTATATTGTCGATTGGGAGTGGAGTCCTGGCTTAACTGATTTAACAGGTTATCTTGCAAGCGCAGGAACTTCTTCAACCTTCGGTTCTGATAATACAAATAATGAAGTTATTATTTCAAAATTCAGTACAAATGGAGATTTATTATGGGCTTGTCAATATGGTGGCTCTGGTGACGATGATGTAAATGGTGGTATCGCTCTTGATGATAATGATAATTTATACATTACTGGAACATCACAAAAAGAATTCTCGGCAGGTTCTGGTGATTTTCCTTTACAGACTTGGGGAAGTGCATTTTATCAAGCATGGGATGGCTCATTAGGTACAGGTACCAGAGGCTATATAATTAAGTTTTTGCCCGATAATTCTCGACAGTGGGCTACATATTTAGATAGAGGTGCAAATCTTGAAGTTTTTGATTTAGAATGCGGTTTAACTAATAATATGTACTTAACAGGTAAGTCTGGTTCATATCCTACAAGAATTCAGGCGGGCTCAATTCCATCAGGTTCTGGTTATTCAGGTGCTCTAAATGGTACTGGTACAGCTCATAATTTTATACTTGAATTTGATAGTAATGGTTCTTTAACATGGGCAACTTGGTTGCCGGGAGAAACAGCCTCAACTTATACTGGGAGATGTTCAGATATTGCTGTAAATAGAAATAATGGTAATTTTTATATTGCTGGTGATGATATGTGGAATTCGACTACAAGGTTTAATGCTGGGATTATTTCTGACACATATACTAATCAAGGGTCAAACGATATGTTTTACTTGTGCTTTAATGGGAGTAATCAACCCGTCTCTTCGTATGGGAAATATATAGGTGGAGCAGGTTTTGATAAAATTAATATTGGAGCTGCAAATGGAGATATTGAATTAGATCCTGATGGAGACTTGTATCTTTGTGGTCATACATATAGTGCAGACTTTCCAGTTGTCGATCCAGGAGGTTGTGCTTATTTTGATGGGGTGATAAATGATGGTTCTGGGATTTCTTCAAATGTTGCATCAACTCAGGATGGGTATTTAGTAAAGGTGAATACAAGTGGAACAATATCATATGGTACTTTTTTTGGTGGTGCAGATTACTCTAGTATGAAACAACTAAAGAAAGACTCATATGATAATCTTTGGATTTGTGGTGCTCAAAATCCTTCGGGGCTTTCAGATATTTCACATATCGATTATTTTAATCAGGCATTTGCAGGAACGTCTTCGAATTTGATGTTTGCTCAGTTAAGAGATGATGACTACCTAGAATGGCTAAGTTATTATGGTTTTACTGCTGGCTATTCTGGATATTTTGGTTTTGATATTTTCGAACCTGCAGTAGATAATATCGAGTTGTATCTTGCTGGAAAATTTTCAGGTCTGACTCCTATAGGTGGTGGATATCAATTTACAAATTCTTCTTCATGTACAGGGGCTTCAAAGTTCCTTAATATACTTTCTGTTAATGAACCAGATGCAATAAATCCTAATGTCGCTACTTATTGTAGTGTCGATCAGCTTACCGTTAGCGGAACTCTTCCGGTAGGAGCAACATGGGAATGGTATACAGGGAGTTGTGGAGGTACAAATGTGGGATCAGGAGCAACTTTAAACATCGCTCCAACTGTGCCTACAACATATTATGTTCAGGCAGAAGGTGCATGTGTTATTTCAAATTGTACCTCTATTACAGTTACGCCTTTATCACCTCCTGCAATAAATGTTGATTTTTCGACTATTTGTGATGGAGAAACTGCTAATCTTACTGCTACTTCAGGATATACTTCTTATTTATGGAGTACTGGAAGTACAAGTGATGCGATTAGTGTTAGCCCATCATTATCAACAATGTATTATGTTACGGTTACTGACTTAAACGGTTGTACTGCTGATGTTTCTACAACTGTAAATGTGAATCCAATTCCTGTAGCAAATGCGTCTAATACTGGACCATATTGTGAAGGTAATACTATCAATTTGAGTACTACAAATGTAACAGCTGGAACTTATGTTTGGGATGGGCCAGGAGCTTTTTCTTCAACCGGGCAGTCTCCTTCAATTTCAGGATGTGTCTTAACAGATGCCGGGATTTATAATGTGACAGTAACTGCAAATGGATGTACAAATACATCATCAACAACAGTAGTTGTAAACCCAGGTCCAACATCATCTGCTACAAATACAGGACCTTATTGTGCAGGTGATAATATCAGCTTGTCGTGTACAGCAATTAGTGGTGCAACTTATTCTTGGGATGGTCCAAATGCGTTTACTTCAGGACTTCAAGAACCTGTGATTGGTGGTTGTGCTGTAACAGATGGAGGTGTTTACAACTTAACAGTAACACTAGGTTCCTGCTCTTCTATTAGTTCAACAAATGTAAATGTTAACTCAACACCGGCTTCCTTAGCCACAAGTACTGCTCCGTATTGTGTTGGAGATGATATAAATTTAAGTACCACAATGGTGGCAGGAGCTACTTATGCTTGGTCAGGACCTTCTGGCTTCTCATCAAATTTGCAAAATCCGGTAAATTCTGCAAGCGATTTAACAGATTCTGGAGTCTATTCTGTTACAGTTAGTCTTTCTGGATGTACAAGTAGTTCTTCAACTACAGTTTCTGTAAATTCAGTACCTTCTTTAGGTCTTGGAATTAATACTGCTCCTTTGTGTAATGGTGATAATAACGGAATTGTTGATGTTAATATCTCTTCGGGAACAGCTGATTATTCAGTAGATTGGGGAAGTGGTTCGTATGTTACTAGTAATTTAAATAGTACTATTTCTGGTATAGCGGCTGGGAATATAGATGTGACAGTTACTGACTTATATGGTTGTACAGATGTTCAGAATATAAATGTTAATCAACCAGGAGTATTGAACGCAAGTGTAAGTGGATTTCAAAATCAAAATTGTTCTACTCCAGGACAAGCTACAGTTATAGGCGTTTCTGGGACTTCTCCCTATACTTACAATTGGCCAACTGCTGCAGGAGGTGTAAGTGGTGGTGCAGCCACAAATTTAAGTGCTGGAACTTATAATGTTACTGTAGTAGATGATAATTTATGCCAGTTTATTCAATCTGTAGTTATTGTTGATGTTGGATCAATGTCAGTTAATAGTTATGTCACAAATCCAATTTCTTGCTATGGAGAAAGTGATGGAGAAATTACTATTGATATTAGTGGTGGAATGCCAAATTTTGTCTTTAATAATGGTACAACAACAATGACATCCGGAACATTTTCAAATTCATTAAATGGGCTTTCTGTAGGGAATTATACATTTACAGTAACTGATGCTATGGGATGTACTTCAGTTGAGAATATTAACTTGACTGAACCTGCACAGATAACATCAAGTGTCTCTGCACAAACAGAGCAGGTGTGTTTAAATTTAGGATCAGCAACGATTAGTGCAAATAATGGTATTATTCCTTATCAATATTTTTGGCCAGTCACAGCTGGTGGAGCTTCTGGATCTACTGCAAATGCATTAAATGCTGGAACTTATGTTGTGACAGTGCAGGATGCTAATTTATGCTCTGTGGAACAAACAATTACTATTAGTGATATAGGTGCAATTAGTGCTTCGGTGTTAAATTCATCTGACCCACTTTGTTTTAATGCAGCAGATGGTACAATTAGTATAGATATCATTGGAGGTACCCCCGATTTTGCTATTGATTTTGGCGCCGGCTCGTTTGCTACTACAACAAGTCCTTATACAATAAATGGATTATCAAGTGGGAACTATGATATTACAATTACAGATTTTAATGGATGTTCTTGTGTAGTTTCAGAAACACTTAGTAATCCTTTAGAACTTGCATTCACAACAAATATTAATAATCATGTAACTTGTAATGGTCTTTCGGATGCTAGTATTGAAGTTGTTCCATTAGGAGGTACTCCCGCTTACAGTATTGTTTGGAGTGACCCAACTTTATCTGGAATGTCTCAGAGTACATTATCAGTAGGAGATTATGATTTTACAGTTACTGATGCAAATGCTTGTTCTGCCAATGGAACTATTTCAATAAATGAACCTATTGCTTTATCGGCAACTGAAAGTACGATAGATGCTCTTTGTGCAGGAGATGATGCATCTGCAACAATTACTCCTTTGGGAGGAACACCTCCTTATGATATAGCTTGGGAAGATGGGTCTTCTAATTTTACTAATAATAGTATTCCGGTAAATTCTGTTCAGGGATATACAGTGACTGATGCAAATACATGTACATTTTCTAATTCAATTTTTATGTCTAATCCACCACCATTTACTGTTAGTTTAAGTAGCACAGATGTTACTTGCAATGGTAATAGCGATGGGGTTGCGATGGTTGATGAAATTATTGGAGGAGTGACTCCAATAAGCTATGAGTGGAATGATGGGCAAGTAAGCCCACAGATTAATTCTCTTGACCCTGGGATATATAGTATTACTCTTACTGATAATAATTTATGTCAGGCTTTAGCCCAAATAGAAATATTTGAACCAGATGAGATTACTGTTGTAGTTACGACAACTAATGCAGATTGTTCTGGTGCGCCTGGTAGTGCAGGTGTTACTGCTTCTGGTGGAGTCGGGACTTTGTTGTATTCGTGGAATTGTACTTCTGAAATTACGCCTGATGTAATTGATATAATACCAGGAATACATGAAGTAACAGTTACAGATGATAATTTATGTGAGTCTGTTACTAGTTTTGAAATCACATCTCAAGGTTCAATAAATGTAGCACTTAATCAAATTCAGGATGTATTATGTTATGGCAATGCAAATGGGACTTTAGAGGCTGTAACAGGAAGTGTAAATTCTCCATATACTTACATCTGGTCAATAGGTGGCAATACTCAGCAAATGAGTGGTTTGCCTGCCGGTGATTACTCGGTTACAATTACAGATAGCTGGGGATGTGTAGGTAATAGTCAGATAACTATCTCAGAACCAGAAGAAATAAATATCTCCGCTAATATTGATAATATTGGTTGCCTTGGTGAGACAAATGGTGCAATTCACTTAAGTGTTTCTGGTGGGAGCCCTGAGTATTCTTATGAGTGGTCAGATGGATCAAATTTACCATATATTCAGAATTTATCACCAGGAAACTATTTAATTACTGTTACAGATGCTAATTTTTGTACATTATCAGATACTTATGAAATTGTACAATCTAATAATAATTTAGAAATTAATGCTGAAGTTATTAATATTACTTGTTTTGGTGAAGAGAATGGAGAGCTGCATTTGACAACGATTGGAGGTACAGATCCAACTAATTTTGTGGTAACTAGCGATGACTATATCTCTTCAAGTAATGAGCAAGTTGGATTAAGTGCAGGAACATATGCTATTAGTGCTATCGATGCGAATGGATGTTCCGATTATATAGAGGTTGCAATTTCTCAACCTGGAGAACTTTCAGCATCTGCTTATATAACTCATCCTTCGTGTTATGGGAATAATGATGGAACTATCTCTGTTGCAACGATCGGAGGGACAGCTCCTTATCAATATTTTTTGGATGGATTTCCAATGTTTATTGACACATTGTCTTTCGGTGCAGGTAGTTATGAAGTTTCTATTACTGATGCAAATGGTTGTGAGATAAATCTTGGAAAGGTTAATTTAATTGATGATCCTTTAATCGAATGCTTACGTATTCCAAATGCTTTTTCCCCAAATGGAGATGGAATAAATGATACATGGATTATTGAAAACCTTGACGTTTATGATGCTGTATATATTCAACTATTTAATAGATGGGGGCAGGAAATGTGTAAGTCTAGAGATTTAGATTTTGAATGGGATGGTGTATATAATGGAAAGTTATTGCCAACTGGAACATATTTGTACGTAGTAAATATTTTTGAACGTGATCCTTATGTTGGAATGGTAACTATTGTACATTAAATTGATGGTGATAACTTTAGTAGACCAAAATTTATTAACTATTCTACAAAGAATTTTAGTCGGTCACCAACCCTTAACATGTAATAGTCACCTAATGTGTTCCACTCATAAATTTCAGGAACCGAACAGTTGTATTTTAGCGATAACCTAAAGAAATTATCCCCAGAAATAACGTCATGATAAACAATATTATCCCTGTCTGGTCTCACTGCCTGATAGTCAACACTAACAGAGTCTTCGTATGTGCTGTCTGTCGCGTGTAGCTGATAAATTTCCTCAGTTTTTTCAAGGTAAGTATTGGTTAATGTGTGTGGTAATACTAGTGTATGAAAAGCTCCGTCTGCAGGTACATAAGAGTAAAGATATACAGGGTTAAGTGCTTTTAAAGTTGATAGATCACAATTTGTAATCTCAGAAATTTGTTTTAAACGTAATGGTCCTTCAATTTGCAAGGTGTCGGTCTTCATTGCTTCAATAAAACTTGATTCAGGGAAAATATTATGCTCGGCATGATATTCCATTAAGTAGTTCATCGCTATAAATGCAGGTACATAATTCTGCATCTGATTGGTAAAATATGGCCTTAATTCCCAATAATTTGTTTTGCCTCCACTACGAGCAATTGCTTTTTTTACAGTTCCGGGTCCTCCATTATAAGCAGCAAGAGCAAGTTGCCAATCTCCAAATGTATTGAATAAATATTTTAGATATCTACATGCAGCTTCGGTTGATTTATGTACATCTCGTCTTTCGTCAATATATGAACTTACTTTTAAATCAAAAAGGTCAGACGTGGATTTCATAAATTGCCAAAGTCCGACAGCACCAGATCTTGATATTGCATTTGGGTCAAGAGCAGATTCTACTGCTGCAAGATATTTTAATTCAAGAGGAAGTCCATATTTTGTAAGGTATTCTTCAAAAATCGGAAAATAATACATCGATTTAGACATTACCATCCTCATTTTTAATCTGTTTTTTTCGCCATAAGCTTCAATGTATACCTGTACGTGTTCGTTGTAGTTTAACTTTATAGGAGTTAGTTCATTTAGATAATTAATCCGTTGCTCATATATTATTGCTGGATAAGCAGGAGCACTAAGATTTGCAATGCTGTCACTTAATATTGACTGGTCTGTCCACCAGATATTGACAGAGTCGTATAGTCTGTCAAGAGAATTATTGATCTTGTCATAATAGGAAAAAGATGATTTCTCTTTTTCGGTTTTTACTATGTTTTTCTCACCATCATTTATTGCATTCGCTTTAAGTAATGCAAAAGAAAATATCAGGACTAATAAAAATATTTTATTCATAAAATATGTTTTGCGCTGCTAATATCGTGATAATTAGTTAAAAACATATCAATAGAGTTTTAATTTTTTAACTGTGAACTGTTAATTTAAAAATAATTCTTGTCGAGAACTTGCATGAAAGTATACTATTTTTACAAGATTAAACTAATTGTTTTGTTTTATGAAGAAAAAAATCTTTCTCATAAGTAGTATAGTTATACTTGCTGCGATAGTGGCTTTCGGAGTACTTTATCTTTTAAATAATAAGGCTGATAAAAAGTCAGAAACGATTTGTGCTGTTCCTGCCCAAGCTGCAATGATAATAGAATTAAATTCCCCTGCCGATTTTTTAGGCGTGTTGAAACAAGATGTCGGTATTTTTCCTGCAATTGCTGGAATCCTAAATCTGAATATCAACAATTCTTTATTTCATTATGCAGATTCGCTAGGAGTGTTGGTAAATCCAGAAAATCCTCAGAAAATAATTTGGTCTTTCCATCCAGAAGGTGTTAACCCATTTGCGCAGTTACTGGTGATAAATATAGCTGAAGATATTAAAAAAGAGAATTTTGCTAAAGAAATAAATGATAAATTATCTGTTACAGGAAAAGTTGCTGAAAGAGTGTTTAAAGATGTAGTGCTTTATGAGTATAAAAGTAATGGTAATTTGGGAGACATTCATTATTATATTAAAAATGGACTTTTTGTTGTTTCTGTTTCACAAAAATTGTTAGAAAAATCAGTTGAAAGCTTAATGGAGGTAAAATCTATTCTGGATACTCATGATGATTTTAAAAACTTGTACGGAACAGCAGGTAAAAACGAAATTGCAAATGTCTATGTGAATATGGCATTATTTCCTGCATCTTTTACTGCAAATATCTCAGGTGAAAGTAAAGAGTCAATAGAAAAATTGAAACAATTTTCCCAATGGACAGAGTTGGATCTTAGTTTTGATGAACAAAAACTTAGTCTTAACGGATTTTCACAACTTAATGATTCTGTACCTGTATTTACCGGTATTATTCAATCTCAGGAAGCTGTTACTTTAAAATGTATGCAGGTTTTACCAGACAATACATCATATTATTTTGCAATGTCATTTAATGATAAGGAAGTTTTTGGACAAAAATTTAAAGAGTACAAAGAAGTTTTAGGTGTAGAACAAACTAATATTGATAGATGCAGTAAGATAAAAGAAGAAACAGGAATAGATATATATGCATCATTTTATTCATTGGTGGATAATGAAGCTTGTTTTGCAGTTACTACTCCTGGATCATATGAATTGTTTGAGAATTCTTATACGATTATAGGATTAAAATCTCAAGCTTCTGCTGAGATAGAATTATCAAATTTAGTTGAAACAATTAAATTGAACTCAGAATTAACAGATTCTGATTTAAAAGATAATATCAGTATTGATGAAAACACATCAATTAATGTGTTTGTACTACCTTTCGAAGGTTTGCCAGAATTACTTTTCGGGCACTATTTTAGTCATTGTTCTGGTAAATATGTTTGCTGTGTAAACAATTTTATGATTTTTGCCAATTCTAAGAAATCTCTATTTAAGATTGTTTATGATGTTGTACTTCATAAAACTTTGGAAACTAGCATTGATCATAATTTATTTCTTGATAATTTCTCTGAGTATTCAAATTTATTTGTCTATTTCTCTATGTCAAATGGTTATGAGATATTTAAAAACTTATTTGCCGATGAGTTAAAACCAAAAATTACTGAGAATGCAGATTTGCTTGGAAGTTTTGGGAATTTTGGATATCAGCTAAATAAAAGCAACGAAATGATTTATAATAATTTGGTAATAAAACAGCAAAAGTATACTGTCGAAAAACCACAAACAGTATGGGAAAGCAGACTGGATACAACTGTTGCAATAAAACCAGCTTTAGTAGTTAATCATGATAATAATTCAAAAGAAATTATAGTTCAGGATTATAAAAATAATCTCTATTTATTAAGTAATAGTGGTAGAGAAATTTGGAGTGTGAAACTTGATGGAAGAATCGAAAGTGATGTTTATCAGATAGATATATACAGGAATGGGAAATTGCAATATCTCTTTTCAACAAAAAATAAAATTTATTTAATCGATCGTCTAGGTAATAATGTAGATAAGTATCCTATAGAGTTGAGATCTTCGGCAACAGCGCCATTATCATTGTTTGATTACAGTAAGAATAAAAATTATCGTATAGTTATTCCATGTGAAAATAATAAGGTTTATATGTATGATGGAGAAGGAGATATTGTTAAAGGATGGGAATTTGAAGGAACGGAGAATTTAGTGAGTTCAAAAATTTCACATTACAATGTCAATGGAGATGACTATATTACTTTTAAGGATAATTACAAAGCATATTTCTTGAACAGGAAAGGAGAAAGTAAGATAGATTTCCTTACAAAATTTGAATTCTCTGTACAAAATAAAATTTATTACGATCATACATACTCAAAGAAACGTTTTGTGACAACGGACAAGCATGGTCTGATTAGGTTTTTCTACACAAATGGAGATCAGGATTCTTTGAAGATTAGAGAGTTTTCACAAGAGCACTATTTTGTATTAAAGGATGTTGATAGTGATGGAAGTAATGATTATGTGTTTTTGGATGGAAACCGACTTGAAGTGTATAATCGACAAAAAAAGTTGATGATGGCTTATGATTTTGAAGAAGCTCCATCTTCAGAACCAGCCTTTTACAGTTTTCCACGCAACCAAATAAAGATTGGTGTCGTCTGTTCTACGGTAAGCAAGATATATTTGATCAATAATGACGGATCTTTATTTGAAGGTTTTCCATTATACGGATTAACTCCGTTTAGCATTGGGTATTTAAGTTCTGACTCAAATAAGTTTAATCTTATAGTTGGAGGTCAGGAAAATTTATTGTATAATTACGAAGTAAACGAAAATTAACTGTGATATGAAAACAAAATGTATATACTTATTAGTTGCATTTGTACTTGTACTTAGTGTCACTTCTTGTGTTAAAGATAACTTTAACTTTGATAGGTGGGACAAAGAAGTAGAGTATGACGCAAGTTTTGCTGGCCCAGCTGTATGGGGAGATGTAGCGTTTATTGATGCTGTTGAATTGTATGATTCATCTGGATTGCTTATCGAAAACGATCAGGGCTTTGTTTCTTTACAGTATTTGACAAATGTGTCTTCTAATAAAGTAAACGAAATTATTTATCTTGAAGATCAAACAATTAATGGGACTGTTGATAGTCCACTATTCGATTTTACAGGTTTTGATAATACTGGAGATACTGTAAGTCACGCATATACAACAGATATGCCTTTTACAATGTTTAATGATGATGCAGAAATAGACTCACTAACTCTTAAAGATGGGATACTTGGAATTGCAACAAATTCGACTTATATGCATTCGGCAAAACTATATGTTACATTTCCAACAGTAACAAAGAATGGAGTGCCGTTTTCATCAACTTTTATCTATACTCCTGGTGGAGGAAGTGCTGTAAGTCTTAATAATGACTTGTCAGGGTACAAAGTAGATATGACTCAAACAGCTACAGGATTTAACGAAATTCCTCTCGAAATTAGATTGACACTTTTCTATTCAGGAACAAATGACCATACTGGCTCTGTTTCCTTTGATGCAGATATGACCGAAATGCAATATGAAATTATGCATGGATATTTTGCAGAAAATACTTTGATTTTTGAAAGTGATACGATTGATATTTCACTATTTAAAAATGAAGATTGGGATATCGAAGACTATAGGTTTGAAGATCCTAAATTCAAAGTATATTATTGGAACTCTTATGGTGTGCCATCACAGTTTTATTTTACTCACCTAATTGCTAATACAAGAGATAATGGAGATATGAATATTCTCGACGATGAATCTTATCTGCCAATTGGGGAAACTCATCCTTATGATGTAAATTATGCTACGATTGTGGGTGATGAAATGCTAGACTCTATTAAGGTACATAAGGATAATTCGAATATTGACGATGTTGTTAATGCCCGTCCTAAATGGATCCAATTCAGGGCAAAAGCAACAACTAATCCCGATGGTTTAGATCATCATAATTTTGTAATTGATGACTCCGAAATAGAGGTTGAGGTTATTATGGAATTACCTATGTGGGGATATATTCATAATTGGCATATGTTTGATACTACTGAAGTAGATCTTTCTGATATACAAGGAGATTATAATCCTGTTGAAAGAGTACTTGTGCGCATTGATATTCAAAATGGATTTCCTATAGAAGCTTATGGACAAGTGTATTTTACAGATGAAAATTATGTAGTTCTTGATTCTCTTTTCTATACAAATGAAGAGCGATTGTTGTTAGCTGCTGATGTTGATGGCGAGGGTAGAGTTTTGGACTTCTCACGTAAAATTACTGAGATTGAAATTGATGACGAAAGGCTTGAGAAATTGGAAACATGCAAATATGCAGTTTATGGTGGTCACGCAAGTACAACTGATGCTAGCTCCCAAGAACTTGTAAAAATTTATAGCGATTATAGAATCAAGTTCGATATAGGCTTTGAAGTTGATCTAGAGCTACAGGGAAATGTTGATTCTATTTCTAATGAATTTGACTAAAAGCAGAAAAAGATGAAAAAATATATAATTTTAATAATTTTTACAGGAATAATAGGGAATGCTGTTGCTCAGCAAGCATTAACTATGTATAATATGGATCGTGTGATGCAAACTCAATTTGTAAACCCATCTGTCGATGTACCATATAAATTTCACTTAGGGGGTGTGTTAGTTCCAGTTGCTGGACAGATTCCACCACCAATTTACTTTAATTATGCTAATAACTCATTTTATTGGAATCATATTTACCATGAGGGAGAGGTGATAGATGATACTCTAAGGTATACTCTGGATGTTCCTTTGTTTATGGATAAACTCAAAAAAACAACTCACATGAGATTTGATACTCAAATTGAGTTGCTAAATGTTGGGATAAAACTTGAAAATATGTTTTTAACTGTTGCTTTAACAGAGAAATTTAAATACGGACTTTCTTTACCTTACGACTTGTTTGAGTTTACATTAAATGGAAATATGCCGTATATGCAGGAAAATAAACCTCACGATTTTAGTGGTCTAGGTGTGAATTTTACTCATTATCGTGAACTTGCTGTTGGTGGTTCTATGCAGGCTAATGATAAACTTTCTGTTGGAGGTAGAGTTAAAGTTTTATTTGGTTTAGGTAATGTTAATACAAACTTTAACGAATTGTCACTATATACTGATCCAGATGATTACTCAATGACTTGGTCTACAGATATGAAAATACAGGCATCTTTGCCATTTTATTTTGACTATATGACCTATACTAATAATCAGGGTAGTATCGATTCTTTAATATTTGATATAAATGATGCATCAATGGATGCATTTGAGGATAATCCTGTAGGTTACTTTGTTAATATGAAAAATTTAGGGCTAGGTTTTGATTTAGGTGCATCATATAAACTTACTCCTGAGATTGATTTGTTTGCTTCTGTCACAGATTTCGGCTTTATCAGTTGGAATTCAAATCCTCAGAATTTTGTTAGTAAAGGGCAATATGACTATAGGGGTATAGAGCTTGAACTTTGGGAAAACAATGAGGAAATGGAGGAATCAATGCAAGAATTGACAGATACTCTATTTAATACTTTTAAACCAGAATTATTGGAAACAGGTTATGTTACTTGGTTACCTTCTAGCTTATATTTAGGTGGGAAATATAAATTTCATGAAAAACTTCATTTTACAGCTCTTTATCGTGGTGAGTTTTATCGTAAATCATATATGCAATCATTTACATTAGGTGTAAATTCAAATGTTACAGATTGGCTTTCTGCTCACTTTACTTATTCGTTGGCACATAATACTGCTAATAATATGGGACTTGGTTTAACTGCTCGCTTAGGACCTGTTAACTGGTATATAGTTACAGATAGTTTTACTGGTATGATTTGGCCACAAAAAGCTAAAAATATTAACCTAAGAATGGGATGTAATATTGTATTTGGTTATAAGAAGATTAAATCAAGTGCTTCAATGAGAACTTAGAGTGTTGACTGATAAGTGAGAGAACGAATTCACAAATACATATACCTAGTAGGATTATGCATTATTGCATTTTCCCTACCATTAAGTGAATATATCACTAATGCTGCAACATTAATGATTATAACCAATTACTTGGTTGAATTACGCTATCGTGAGAAAATAAAGAAACTATTAAACACAAAGTCAATATTGATTTTTTTGTTATTGTTTTTTGTTCATCTTGTATGGTTGGTCAATACTACAAATTTTGATTTTGCATTTAGAGATATTACGATTAAACTCCCGTTATTGGCTTTGCCCGTAGTAATTGGGACGTCAAGAGCAATTACTAAGAAACAATTAAATTTAATTGTAAGTGTATTTATTACAGGAGTTTTTATTAGTACGCTCTCTGGCTTGTTTGTTTATTTTGATTTTATGGATAATCCAAGTCCTCAAAATCTTAGGAATGTGTCTGTTTTTGTTAGTCATATTCGTCTGTCTCTGATGGTTTGCTTGTCTGTATTAGCTTTGTTCTATTTTATAAGTAAAAGATTATTTTTTGTTAAATATAAATTGATTATAGCTATTGCTCTGATTGTTTGGTTCGTTACTTTCTTAATAATGATACAAGGATTTACCGGCTTGACTTCTCTTATCATAGTAGGTTGGGTTAGTTTGGGAGCAAAATCATTATCAGAAAATAATAAAATTAAAAAATATGCCTATTTTGCTTTAATTGTTGGTATTCCTTTAATTATTATGACATATCTGGGTGGGCAGATAAAATCATTTTATACACCAACAATAGATCAGAGTGAAATTAAGACTAATACAGCATACGGGAATTCATATTACCATAACCATGACTCAAAACTTGTTGAAAATGGGAATCTGATATATCGGGATATTTGCGAAAAAGAGCTTTATGCTGAATGGAACAAAAGAAGTGAAAAAAAACTTAATGGTGAAGATGCTAGAGGTCAAAGTTTACTTCATACTCTTATTCGCTATATGACATCAAAAGGGTATACTAAAGATGCTTTCGGTATATCTAAACTTACAGAAGAAGATATTAGAAATATTGAAAATGGAATTACAAACTATCGCTTTGCAAAACGACAGAGTATAAATAAAAGAATTTATAATATTATTTGGCAGTTGGATGTTTATGCTAAAGGCGGAAATGCAAGTGGACATAGCATTACACAGCGTTTTGAGTATTTAAAAGCAGGGGCTATTTTAGCATATAGAAATATTTTATTCGGAACCGGAACCGGAGATGTTGACGATGAATACAAAGCACTATATATTGAAAAATTATCTCAACTGGATTCTCAGTACAGACATCGTGCACATAATCAATATTTGACATTCTTTGTTACTTTTGGTGGTATAGGAGCTTTAATCTGCTTGCTTGCGTTCTTTTATCCTGCTATTACAGAGTTTAAATTTAATAATTACTACTTTGCTGTTTTCTTTCTGATTGCAGTACTTTCAATGATGACAGACGATACTTTAGAAACTACCACTGGTGTTGTTTTTATATCATACTTTTATTCGCTATTTTTGTGGGGCGAGAAATAATAAGGAAATAATATAATGGAAAAAAAAGATTTTATGAAGAAAGCTATTGAGCTTTCAATAAATAATATGGAGAGGGGTGGAGGCCCATTTGGTGCAGTAATAGTTAAAGATGGAGAAATCGTAGCAGAATCTGCAAATAGTGTAACAATAGATAACGACCCAACAGCTCATGCTGAAGTAAATACAATTCGTGCAGCTTGTAAGAAGCTTGAAACATTCGATCTTTCTGGTTGTGAAATATATTCTTCTTGTGAACCTTGTCCTATGTGTTTAGGTGCAATTTATTGGGCAAATATCGATAGACTTTATTTTGGAAATACAAAAGTTGACGCTGATGAAATTGGATTTAGTGATGACTTTATTTATAAAGAAATTGAAAAACCGTTTCAAGAAAGGAATTTAAAGACAGAAACGATGATGCGTGATGAGGCAATAGAGGCTTTTGATATCTGGAAAAATAAAGAGGATAAAATCGAATACTAGTATATGTTTCCTAATCAGGATTTTTTTAACAGAGATGTACTTTATGTTGCCCCTGACCTAATTGGTAAAATCCTTATTAGAAAGCTTGATGATACTACATATCTTCGTTTTAGAATAACAGAAACCGAAGCATATCGTGGAGAGGAAGATAAAGCTTGTCATGCATCTAAAGGGAAAACACCTCGTACAGAAGTAATGTACATGAAAGCAGGTACAATATACATGTATCTGATTTACGGAATGTATTGGATGCTTAATTTTGTTACTGAACGTGAAGGTGTTCCTCAGGCAGTTCTTATACGAGCAGTAGAGGGGTATGATGGCCCAGGAAAGCTTACTAAAGCAATTAAAATAGATAAGAATTTTAACAAACAAAGCATTATTCGTAATAAAGAGATACTGTTATTTGATGATCTTTATAAACCCGAATTAATTACAGCCCCTAGAGTTGGAATTGATTATGCCGGAGAAGAATGGGCATCAAAACCTTGGCGTTATATCGATAAAAATCTTTCACCCTTTAAATCCAAACTTTAGTCACTCCAAACACTCTAAGTACTCTAAGTACTCCAAATACTTTAAGTACTCCAAATACTCCAAATACTTTAAGTACTCCAAATACTCCAAATACTATATCAGCCCTTCATCTCTAAAACTATAATATGTCTTATCTGCAACAATAATATGGTCAAGAATAGAAATGCTAAATAGTTCAGCAGCATCTTTAATCTTTTTTGTAATGCTGATATCCATTTTACTCGGCATTTTATTGCCAGAGGGATGGTTGTGAGCTATAATTATTCCTTGAGCAAGAACTTCAAGGGCTCTTCTCATAATTATTTTGATGTCAATTACTGTTCCAGTTGTCCCTCCTTTGCTAATACTCACATTTTCAATAACCTTGTTTGCTCGGTTAAGATATATTACTCTAAACTCTTCGGTAATTAAATCTCCCATGATTGGATGTAAAAATTCAAATACTTCGCTACTACTTGACAGACTTGTGACTTTCTCGGCGTTCTGAAGATTTCTCCTGCGTCCAAGCTCTAATGCTGCAATGATACAGAGCGCTTTTGTCGGTCCCATTCCAGCATGATTCATAAGGTCTTTGTATTCTATCTTACCAAGTGAGTTAAGATTGTTTTTGTATTGATTAAGGATTTCTCGTGATAACTCAACTGCTGATTTGTTCTTATTTCCTGACCTGATTAATATGGCAATTAACTCAGAATCACTAAGTGCAGCTAAACCTTTGTTGATTAATTTTTCACGAGGTCTGTCCGATTCAGACCACTGTTTTATTGGGGTGTATTTTTCCATAAGGTTGATTGTATGGAATAAAAATACAAAACTTTAGCAAAATTTGAAATTATTGCACAAAAAAACTGCTCCCTAACGTATAGGAAGCAGTTAAACTATAAAATAAATATCTTAAGCTAACTGATTAATGTGCTTTGCTAATGAAGATTTAATGTTAGCAGCTTTGTTATCATGAATGATATTCTTTTTTGCTAACTTATCAAGCATTGCAGTTACTTTAGGAAGTAATTCCTGAGCTTCTGCTTTGTCTGTTAAATTTCTTAATTTACGAACAGCATTACGTGTTGTACGTGCATAATACTTGTTATGTAATCTTCTAGCTTCAGTTTGTCTGATTCTTTTCTTTGCTGACTGATGATGTGCCATATCTATTTTTTCTAATAATTTATTCTTAAAATTCTGTCTTAAAATCGGACTGCAAATATACTATATTTTTTTTATTCAACAAGTTTTCGAAAAAATATTTTTAAATATTATTGTTTTTCTTTGCAGTATTGGATTACACGAGTTTTTTTAAGGGGCTTTTTCGAGGTAAAATGCATATTAAACTTAGTAAACCACAATTTTAAATGGGACTAATTCCATGAAGTCTGATTTGCCTATAATCCATGAGCTATCAATAATGTATGTTCCTTTTTCTACAAATGCAATTTCGAATGTTTTGCTGAATTCCTGACTAGTAACTCCATTAATAACTTGCATCTGAGAAGCTGTACTGCTACTACCTGTTTTAAGAAACATTTTTTTTGAAAATGTAATGTTGTTTATTGGTTCGATAAGACAAATAAACCTTATTTTATATGTTTTATCCATTTTAATGGAATCTGGAGCTTCGATAAATATTTTGTCTCCTTTTAGGTTTTCATCCCTTATCTCGAATGATAAAGTGCCTGATTTGATTGTTTTCTTTCCAGTGTTTAATGAATATGGCCCAATTTTCATATCTCCAAGATCTTCTGCTACTACATAGTAATGCTTTTCAGGAGCAGGTATGTCTTTTAGAATTGCATTCCAACTAGTAAAAATTGTAGAATTGTCTTCATCAATCAGTTTAACAGAATAATGAATTGTGTCACCTCTAAAAAATGGAGCATGATTGTTTATTGTGCTTAGACGTAATTGTTGTGAGTAGCTGAAATTTATTATTAGTGCTAGGGTAATTGTATAAAGTAACTTTTTCATCAGGATAAAAATAATATAAATTGTTATCCTGATGAAAAGTTTTTGTAAAAATCGAAATAGAGATTAGAATATAAAGCTTTGTCTAGGCATCTCCATCATAATTAATTCCTTGTTTTTTGAGTAATTTATTTACATAAAAGGCAAAGAATGTAAGATATGCAAATGCTACTACTGGCAGCCAGTATGACATGTGAATACCAAATCCTTCAACATTAGAATGTGCTTGTAAGAAATCGGCAACTTTTCCTTGCATAGGAGGTAATACTGCACCACCTAGAATCATCATAACTAAAAATGCTGATCCTTGAGTTGTGTACTTACCCAATCCTGCAAGAGAAAGGTTGAAAATTGCAGGCCACATAATTGAACAGAATAAACCGCCACTCATAAATGCATATACAGCAACTTGACCAGTGGTGAAAATTCCTATCATCATCATTATTATGCCTAGAATTCCAAATGTGAATAGTGTTTTGGCAGGTTTATTCTTTGTGAATGAAAATGCTGCAATCTGTACCAGAACTAACACAACATAGTAAAGTAAAGGTTTAATATTATATTGAGAGATTGCATTCACACCTAAAACAACCCCAAATGCAAATAGTGGAACAACTATCATTAGGATTTTACGAGTCTTGTTTTTTAATTTAAATGCAGCAAGAGAGCCTGTCCATCTACCAATCATTAAACTGCCCCAATACATTGATATAAATGGTGCAACCTCGCTGGCTTTATAGCCCCCAAATGCAGGTTTGTGAAGTAATTCGCCAAAATTACTTACTATTGCAACTTCAACACCTACGTAAACGAAAATTGCAAGCATCCCTAAAACAAGTTGTGGGTACTTCATAGCACCCCATCCTGTAGGATTTTTACTCGCTCTGGATTTTATGAATAATAATGTGATAACAACTACTGCAAGTGCTCCAAATAACCATCCTAATCGATATGTTTCGAGATTAAGTAAGGCTTCTTTTGTATAATTTGTAACATCTATTGAGTAAGATTGAAATACAGGAGCAAACATCACAATTAATAAAATAGTCATTATTATTAATGCATAAAATGCTTTCTGCGCTTTTTCTGTTTTTTCTGATGATATACCAGCTGGAACTTTTTTAGAGAAGAAGAATAATGCAGCAGCAGATAAAAATAGTAATCCAACAGCAGCATATAATATCATTACTTTATCAAGACCGAGAGATGCAATTTTATCATCAGTTATAGCCTCGGTAGAACCAAAAAGAGCTATTGCAACAACAATAGGACCTATTGCTGTACCAAAAGAGTTAATCCCTCCTCCAAGATTGATTCTTCCTGCACCAGTTGCAGGGTCGCCTAATGTAATTGCAAATGGATTTGCTGCAGTTTGTTGTAAAGAAAATCCTAATGCAACTATGAATAAGCCAATTAACATTCCTGTAAATGTGTTTAAATCAACTGCTAATATCATCGCTCCAGCTCCTAAAGCAGAAAATAATAAGCCAAATATAATTGATTTCTTGTAACCCATTTTAGCTACAGGATCGTTGCCCCCAAAGGCTCCATAAGCAAATAGTGCTAGCGCTCCCATGTAATATGCCAGATAAAAAGCAAAGTCTATTAGCTGACTCTGAAACTGGTCAAGTGAGAAATAATGCTTGCAAAACGGAATGAATACAGAGTTTCCTGCAGCTATAAATCCCCAAAAGAAAAATACAGTTACTAAAATTGTTAATGCTGGATAGTTTGTTGGTTGACCAGTGCTTTGAGTACTTGTTGATTTTACATCTGTTACAGAACCTGCCATAATTGTAGTTTTAAAGAAAGCACAAATGTAAAAATAAAATCAAATTATAAGTTAATCTTTTTGTGCGAAATTATCAATTTTATGATTTTGAAATTCCAATGATATATATTGATGTAGTTTTTTTTTGTTTGTATGAAAGATAAAAAGGCGTTCAATTTTGAACGCCTTTTTGTTAGTGTTTAGTGTATTATTTGCTTTATTTCTTGATTATCTGTAGATTGGCATTGTCGGAGTCGGCATTAATTAATATGAAATATACTCCAGGTAAACCTTCAAATTCTACGTCAAAAGTTTGATCGTTATTAAAATTGAACTCCTTAACGATTCTACCTTGAGAATCAGTAATTATCGCATTAATCTTTTTGTAGGAATTGCCTAAATCAATATTTACTTGACCATTTGTTGGATTTGGAAAAGCAGTAATATTGTTTTCAAAATTACTATCCTTAATAAGAATTGTTGTAATATTGTAGCAGTCTGATATTTCTACACAATCACCATTGGTTATTTCTACAGCATAGCTGCCATTACTTGTTGCTGTAAATACTTGATTGTTTTCACCATCAATCGGATTTTGTTCATCGTTACAATCTAACCATTGATAATCAACTTCTGTTGCTTCTGCAGTTAAAGTTTCCTGGTCTTGAACAACAGAAATGTTAACTGTAATAACATCCACAGTAGTAATAATAATACTATCACAAGCAGTTCCAACAGTTTGTAGGTTGCTAGTGTAAATAACTTGAGCAGTAATATTATCCTGAGTCGTTCCATCTGGGAAAGTGTAACTCTCACCAGAACAAATTTCGACAGTTTCCGATAAGTTGTAAACTGGGTTTACATCCACAGTAGTAATAATGATACTATCACAAG